>ERZ1643249.411-NODE-411-length-49620-cov-13.745889_pt1 | contig 49620 bp, 52 predicted proteins | sample MGYA00579263_ERZ1643249 | MGnify/ENA primary metagenome ERZ1643249 (study PRJEB29033, sample SAMEA4952264) | chicken gut metagenome | biome: Broiler Chicken; feature: Gastrointestinal Tract; material: Caecum | place: Ireland | collected 2018 | study: Broiler...
CATTAAAAGAATATGCTAAAAAGTATAATGTAAATTGGGGATTTGTTAGAGATTATGATAAAAACGAACAATTATATTTTTGTAATACCCAATATACAGAAGATATGGAGAATGAAAATTGGATTTTATTAAAAAATATATTTAACAAGGAGGAATAATAATGAACTTACAAGAAAAAATAAATGGAAAAAATATTAATTTTTTAATAGGATCAGGAGCAAGTTTTCCAATTTTTAAAACATTGTATTTGGGTGAAAACAAGCCAAGCTTTGAGGAATTAGTTTCTTCAAATAAAATATCTGACATTAATAAAAAATTATTATATTATTTCTATTATAAAGAATGGATTTTACCTATGATAAACAATGATTATGAAAATTATGATTTAAAAGTTAAGGATAATTATTTGAATTTTATAAAATTTATTATAAGAACACTTTCTAATCAGGGGTTTGATAGACCAAGAAGAGCTAACATATTTACAACTAATTATGATTTACTTTTTGAAGATACTTTTGAAAGAATTATAAATGAAAATCAAAATTGCTTTTTTAATGATGGAAGTATGGGATTTATGAATAAATATTTAAATCCTAATTGGTATAATTTAGTTATATCACAAGCAGGTTATAATGATAATTATAAAAGAGAAATACCAATGATTAATTTGTTAAAAATGCATGGCTCTGTAAGTTGGAAAAAAGAAAATGATAATAGAATAAAAGTATCGTATGAAAAAACAAATGAAATTAAGGTCATTAAAGAATTAGAACATTTAAAATTTATAGATGATATAATTAATGAATTAGGAGATAATTATAATTTTGAAAAATTAAATACAAAATTAGACGAAATATCAAAAGACATAATACAAAAACTAGAAGAATTTATAGAAAAATATATACAATTGGCAATTATAAATCCAAACAAATGGAAATTCCACGATACAGTATTTGAACAACATTATTATCAATTAATTAGAAATTTTAGCTATGAGTTGGAAAAAGAAAACTCAATATTAATAGTATTTGCATTTTCTTTTGCTGACGAACATATTTTAGAAATTTTTAAGAGAATTTTAAGCAATCCAAATTTAGAAGTTATTATTATAGCATTTAGCAAAGATTCAAAAGAAGATATAAAAACAAAAATTGGTAATTATAATAATATTAGTTATTATCCTCTAGATGAAGAGTTTGATAAATCAATTAAAGGCGATTTTGATTATTTTAATAAATTATTGCAAGGAGAATTAGATGGATAATTATTTTATAGTTGGTAATGTTATAGCAATTAAAGGAACGACAGTTGAAATATTAATGAATTCAAATACAAATACTTTAACTTATTTTTATGATGGGAAAACATATAGAGGGATCACAATAGGTGAATATGTTGGAATAATTAGAGGCCCATATAAAATTATTGGTAAAGTTGAAAAAGAATATTTAAGTGATAAAATAAATGATGTTAGTGATCAATCATACATATTAAATAGATTTAAAAGAATTATTGAAATTAAAATTATTGGATATTTTTATAAAGAAAAATTTTATTTTGGAATAAAATTTTTACCAATGATATTTAATGAGGTTACTTTGTTAAGTGATGAAGAAAAGAAAAACATAATCAATCACGGATTAAACACCAATAAAGAGAAATTTGTTATAGAATTTGGAAAAAGTATGCAAGATGATTTGAAAATCTGCTTACCAATTAATGGACTTTTCAACAGTCATATGGGTGTTTTTGGAAATACAGGAAGTGGGAAATCTAACACCTTATCAAAGCTATATACAGAATTATTTCATCATAAAAATTTATCTGTTATAAATAATAGTAAATTTGTATTTCTTGATTTTAATGGTGAATATACAGGCGAAAAAATATTTTTAGATAAGAATAAAAAAATAATTAAATTATCTACTAGAAAAAATAACGCAGATAAAATTAAAATTTCTCCGCAAAATTTTTGGAACAAAGAAACTATTTCAATTTTGTTTTCTGCCACTGAGAAAACACAACAACCATTTATTAATAATATGATCAATTATTATATAAAAAATTATGATATATCAGGAGAATCTATAAAAAAAGGTATAATACAATCTTTCAAACATGTATATGAAGGAAATAATAATAAGGAAAGCTTAAATTTATTAAAAAAGATATATGGTGTATTAAATTTAAAATATGAAGACATTCCTCTTGTAAATTGTCAATGGCATAGTACTGCATCGTCATATTATATAGATAATCGTTATTTTAATAATAATCCATTAACAGAAGATGAAATATCACAATTTTCAGACTTAATTAATGATTTAAATTTAGATGATTTGGGAATAATAGAAAAATTAATATTACTTATAAATTTTCAGTTAATATACAATTTACGATATAATAATATTCAATTTGAACACATAAATCCATTATTAACAAGAGTAGAATCATATAAAAATTTTATAAATAATACACTTGAGATAACCAATGACAATTATGAAGAAACTGTAATTATAATTTCTTTTAAAGATTGTAATTTAGATGCAAAAAAAATTTTACCATTGTTAATCTCTAGACAACTATACCACGAACACATTCAAAAATGTAAAGATAATGAGGCCGTATGTAATACTTGTCATTTAATAATTGATGAAGCACATAACATATTATCTGAACAATCAATAAGAGAAGCTGAAAGTTTTAAAGATTATAGATTAGAAGTCTTCGAACAAATAATAAAAGAAGGTAGAAAATACGGATTTTATCTTACTATTTCTAGTCAACGTCCTTATGATATATCTCCAACTATTATTTCGCAGATTAATAATTACTTTATTCACAGATTGGTAAATGAACTTGACTTAAAAATGCTATCTAATACTATAAATACATTGGATTCAAATTCAAAAAACATGATTCCTAATTTATCCCCAGGTCAATGCGTGATAACAGGAAATCTGTTTGAGCTTCCTATGATAGTGCAAGTAAATAAGTTATCTAAGGAATTATCACCAAATAGCGATAATGCAGATATAATAAATTTATGGAAAATAAATTAAAAATATTGTAAATAATAATAAAATAATATATAATTATATACAGAAAGAGAACAAAGTTCGTAACTTGTATGTGATTCGCTCCATAGTGAAATGTGCTCGAACTTTATGTTTGAACTTAACATATAGAATATCAATTTCTAAAAGAAGTTGATATTTTTTTGTGTTTAAGAAAGGACAGATTTATAATGATTAATATTATTAGTAAACCATTAGAGTTTGATGATGAATTAAAAAAGAAAATTGAGTTTATATGTGATTTTTGTAATACTAAACCTAAAATTATTAATGGAAATATTAGAAATATAGAACATACTAACCTATCTTACATTGAACCACATAGAGTTATTATTAAAGGAATAACCTTTCTAGTATTTAATTATTCTAAAATATTATATATAAATAATCTATCAAACTCTATTGAAATAAAAGATTTAGAAGATTATATAAAAAAGATTAAATAGTTATTTAAATATCAACTTCATCAATACTACTATTCCATAATCAGGGAATTGACAAATCTTTAAAAAGTGATATTATAAATAACCAATGAAAGAGGTACTTTCTAGAAAGAGAGGTACATCTATGAAATATAAACACAATTTACCCAAAATTTATAATATTGAATTTATTGAGGAGTCAGTAGTATTTAGACTTTATTAAATACTATTGTCTCCTCTTTTTTAGTAAAAAGGAGTGATTGATTAATGAATAATGAAAAGAAAGTTGCAGGTCTTTATATAAGAGTATCTACTGAAGATCAAGCTCGTGAGGGATTTAGTTTACCAGAGCAAGAAAAACGCCTTAGAGCAATGTGTGAGTATAAAGGGTATGTAATATATAAAGTATATAAAGATGCTGGTATATCGGCTAAAACTGGTAATTCTAGACCTGGATTTGAAGAACTATTACAAGACATAAGAGATAAAAAATGTAATACTATTGTTGTATTAAAATTAGATAGACTTACAAGAAGTGTATTTGATTGGGAAAAGATTATAAGATTCTTAGAAGAAAACGATGCATATTTAGATTGTGCTAATGATGATATAAATACTACTAATGCAAATGGAAAAATGATTTCTAGAATACTTACATCAGTTTCTCAAAATGAAATTGAAAGAACAAGTGAAAGAACTAAATTCGGAATGGTCGGAGCAATTAAAGAAGGACATATTCCACATAAAGCCCCTTTTGGTTATAAACATGAAAATAAAAAACTAATTCCAGATGAAGCAACTAAGGATCAAGTTATTAGAATATTTAATTTATATTATCAAGGTAATTCATATCAAACAATAAGTAATTTATATAATAAAGAAAAAGTATTTGGTAAAACTAATTGGAAAGATTCTACTATTTTAAAGATAATTGAAAACCCTATTTATAAAGGAGACTTTATTCATGGTAAAAGAACTAAAAATCCTACTTACTATGAAGATGTTGTTGAACCATTAATAAGTAAAGAACTATGGGAAGAATGCCAAGTTCAAAAGAAAAAGAACTCTCGTAATTATAAAAGAAATGAAGATTACTTATTCTTACAAAAATTAAAATGTCCTCATTGTAATAGAATACTTGCAGGTAAAGCAACAAGAAAGAAAAATGGTAGTATTTATTATTACTACTATTGTCATGATTGTAAAATCAATATTAAAGAGACTGATATTGAAAAAGAATTTGATAATTTCATTGAAGATATACAAGAATATGATTCAGTAGTTAATCAAACACTACTTCCTATGATCAAAACTAAATTAAATAATCCTAAAGATAAACTAATTAAAGAATTAAAAGAACAAAATCAAAAAGCTGAAAGAATTAGAAAGGCATATATAAATGGATCATTTACTATTGATGAATATGATATAGAAAAAGAAATTGTAGATAAAACTATTAAAGATTTAGAATATAAAATCAGAGATTGTGATATATGTAATGAATTAAAATTTACTCCAGAAGATATATTGATTAAAAGAGATTTAGATTACATAAATCAAATAGTTTATCCTGAAGAATATGAAGAACATACTTATATGTGGAAAGATTATACAAGAGAAGAAAAAGCAGATCTAATTATGAGATATGTTGATAATGTTGAACTTACTCTATGTGGTAAAAATAAAGTTAAAATTGGTGAAGTATTCTTTAGAGAAAGTATGTGTAAACCATGTAATGATTTATATGATGCTGGATTCCTTGCTAAAAAAGATTATGCAATACTTGGTAATATTGGTATGAAATTAAGATTTAGTGAATACCTGCCAATAGAAAAAGTTTCTGAAATAGTATTTACTTTAAGACAATATTATAATGTTGGTTATTTTGAAGCAACTTACTACTATGATAATAAAGTAATGTTCTTTAATGATTATCAAAATAGAAACATTGTAAGAATATTTCCTATTGAAGATTATAAGAAGATAGATAAAATAGATAAACTACAATTAGGAGTTATTTATATTGGTAATAATGAAAAATGTCTAATAGATAATAAAGAAGATTTATTTAATACTATTCCAGAAAGAACAAATTGTATTACTTATGAATTAGATGAAGATATTAAAAAAAGAAAATTAGAAATTGAAAAAGAGATAAAAGAATTTAGAGAAAAGATAATGAATAAGTAATAGAAAGTTTTTGTTTACTTTTTCTAAAAAAGTAATAACAAACGAACACGTTTTGTTGAAACAATGTTTCAATGAAAGTGGGAAAAGTTTGTTTAAATAAATTATGAAAATAAGATATTTATTTGAATAATTTACATAGATAAAATAAAAAGTAGTACTTTCTATTTTATCAATACTTTATGTAGTTTTAATGCCTCAAGCATTATTACGAAATAAAGTATAAACGGTTTCTAAGGTGGTAAACCTTAGCTTCCATATCTTGTCTTTGACAAGATATATAGGAAGTTATGAATAATGACAAAGCCACTTTCGTGCCATTTCAATATTCATAATTTAGGGGGTGTAAAAAATATGGAATTATCTTATTCACTACATTTGGGTAATGATAAAAACAAATCTATTAAAGCAAGACAAGAAGCAAAGAATACTCCATCAGGCACTACTTCAAAAAATAATAATGCTATTCAAAATGTTAAGCAATTAGGAAAAGTTAATCATCATAATTTAAGGCAATACGATAATAATCAGGAACTAATTAAAACTATAAAAGGTTCAAATGATATTGTTAAAGATGTTAAAGAATTATATTTAGATTTATTTGATGAAGCAAGACTAGAATATAATAATAAACAAACTAGAGATGATAGAAAGATAGATAATTATTTTAATAAAATAGCAAATGATACAAAACATGATCTTGCTTGTGAGATAGTTATTGAACTTGGAAATATGGAATATTGGGATGAGAAAAGTTTAGAATACAAATATCAAATGACACAAGTATTTGAACAGCAACTTGAAGATATACAAAAAATAGTTCCAGACTTTTATATAGCAAATGCAACTATACATTTTGATGAACATTCTCCTCATATGCATATAGTTGGAGTTCCAGTAAAAGAAAATTGTAAAACTGGTTTATTAAGACAAGTTGGTAAAACATCAATATTCACTAAAGAATCATTAGTAGTTATTCAAGATAAAATGAGAGAAAGATGTATTAATGAATTTAATATTGCCTATGGTATGGATTCTAAACTAAAAGAAAAACAAAAAGGAAAAAATAGAGATATTACTTCATATGAAAGAAAACTTTTTAATGAAAGAGTCAAAGGTCTTAAACAAGAAATATCTAATCTTGAAAATGAAGTATCTGATTTAGAAGATAATAAAGAATCAATTAATAAACAAATTTCTAAACTTAATAAAGATAAAGATGATATAAATGATGAAATTGATAAAAAGAAAAAGCTTAACAGTAAAATTGTTATTAAGTCTAAAAATCAATTGCTTGATGAAAACAAAAAGTTAAAGGAAGAAAATGAGCATTTAAAAAGTATAAATTATCAAACTGAAACTAAATATAATGATTTAAAAGAAAAAACTGATTATCTTATTTATCATTTAAATAAAATAATTAAAAAACTTCCAGAATTTATCCAAAATTTAGTTGATAGATTATTTAATTATAATAATATTAATCTTGATTATTTTAAACAACAATATGATCCAGAAATTAAAAAGAAAGAAGAAAGAAGATTTAAAGGTTTCAATCTATTTAATAAAAAAGAAGTTGATAAAGCAACTAAACATATAAATGATGAAATGGATGAGTATGCTGAAGAATTTTATAAAACTAAAAAAGATAAAGAAAAAGACGATGGCTTTGAAAGATAGAGTCATCGTTTTGTATTTTTAATTTATAAATTGTCTTTTATTTCCGGAAATAAATCATATAAATTATAACCCAATAAATTATCAAAGTATTCTTTTAATTTATATGTTTCTTTAATATGATATTGTGTATTTGAATATGCTCCTCTTCTTATCATAATATCAATTAATCTTTTATCTATAGTATAAACTATACCACTTTGAGGACACATTAAATCACATAAATTAATAATTTTTTCTTCAATAGTATATTCGTGATTTTTAATAAATTCTGTTCTAAAAGGAATATCATCTGGAATACCTCCTGCTGTGCATAATGTATCATTATTCAAATAAGAATGTGTTAGGCAAATATTACAATATTCATCATCATATCCTTTTCCTTTTAAATATTCATATCCTCTCATAACATGACCAGCGGATTCTCCATTATATTTTCCAATATCGTGAATATAACCTAACGTAATAGCCTTATCAACATCAACATCTATTCCTTTATCTTGTAATGCTTTAGCAATTCTTCCAGCACTATCTCCAACACGAATAGAGTGTCCTATCCATCTATCATCTTTTTGATTAGGTCTTTCTTTTTCTAAAAGTTCTCTTGCTTCTTTACTATTTAACTTCATATTTACCACCTAGTTTCTCAAATAAATCTTCATATACTTTATTTCTATCAATATCTTTAATCATAGTAATTTTGTGTCTATCTTTAGTTAATTCATAAGATATATCAGTTTTTATATTAGGACAACTTATTACTTCTTTTTCAAACCAATTTTTATTTATCATATAAGCAATAACAGATATATCCCAAATAACTCTTTCTTCTTGTATTCCATGATAACCATCATTATAGAATCTATCTATTAGATAATTACATAGTTCTGATTTATTACCAATATTTTCTTTTAATGTATTTATATCTATTCTTAATTTAGAAATAACTTCTTTGCATGGAAGTATCGTTAATCTTACTTTAGAATCAAATACTATTTTTACTGCGTCTACATCTTGTCTAAAATTATATTCTAAATTATCTTTATAATCTAATTGATTACCACCTAACCATATTACTTCTATTTTATCTATTATTCTAGGTTCTTTTTTTATAGCAAGAGCTATATTAGTGATTGCCCCAATTCCTAATATATAAGTTTTATTGTTTTTTAAGGATACTTCAATTATTTTATTTACTGCATCATTATCCTCATTATATCCATTTTGAATATAATCCATAGATCCTTTAAATACTTTATTTGTAGTATCTAAATTAAGCCATGTACATATTTTAAATATTTCATTATAACTTAATTCTTGTCCTTCAGGAACAGACACATTTCTTGTTTTATGAGAATAAGGTGCAACTGTAATTGCTTCTATATTAAACTTATCTTGATTCTTTATTAAATAACTTAAAGCAAATTGATCATCACATTCATTATAGGTATCGGTATCTAATATAACATTAACCTTTTTATTAGTTATATAATCATATATTTCTTTCCAACTACCTAATCTATTAAATCTATATTCTTTTTTATTGTATGGTGTTTTAAACAGAATACATTCTATATTATTTTCGCTACACTTTGCACATACATTGACTGAATCATCTATCATTATGTCTATACCTAATTCATTGCATATATCAGCTTTTTCTTGATGTTTATATGCATTGGTTAGTATTAATCTATCATAAGGTATATTGTATTTTTTTAGCCAATTTATAGTCATATTATGCGGATCAGAATATTCTCCATTATCTCTACCACTAATTATATATATTTCATTACCAGTATTTTTTAATTTATTAATATATTTAGAAGAATCTTCAATAGGTGTAAAGAATGATGCCAATCTTTCAATATTATTCTTATAATATTCTTGTTCATAAGAAACATCCCAATCAAACATTTTTCTTATATATTCATCTTTATGTATAATACCGCTATTATTTAATACTTTGTCATGTTCTAAATAATCATTTAATAGAATTTCATTAAAATTAGATAAAACATTATCTATATCTATTCCAATTTTCATTTATTCACCTTCTTTATATGTGTTGTTTAATATCTTGCGATACGCTTTTATTCTTTAAATTAACATAGTCTGCATTAAAAGTATTTGCTATTATGCTTAATAATTCAGAATTACTAGTCATGTTAGTATATCTCATTTGCATATTTTCATTTGTTATTTCATATTCAGGATTAGTACATAATACTTCATAATTTACACCAGTGTCTTCATAATATTTATTTGTATCATAGAATCCATTTCTTAAATAAAAGTTTTTTCTTCTAATGTTTAGCTCGTTAATTGGATCGTCTATTGATAAGAATAGAGTTTTATATTTTTCTTCTAAATCCATTAAAATATGTGAACCATAATTTTTATTTCTTAAATTAGGTTCTACTGCTAAATACATTAAATAATATGCATCGTTACAATTAACAATATAACTCATACCAACAAATACACCATTATCAACTATAGCAAGTAAATCTGAATTATTTTCTTTAGAACACTCTTCTAATATCCAAAATGGGAACCTTTCATCTTCTGGAAAAGATTCTAAATAAAGTTCTTCTATTCTATCTTTATATTCTTGACTATTTATATATAGTAAATTCATTTTACCACCTATATATAATTTTATCATAAAATTGGGTATTTTTATTGTAATTAGCAAAATTTGTGGTAAAATATTATTAGAAATTGATACTGATATGTATTAATTCTCAATTGTGATGGAAAAGTTGAAAACAACTTAACCAATCGCTCCAGAGTGAAATTAGTCGAACTAATCGACTTCTATATATAAAAGGTTAATTTCGATTAACCTTTTTTTATCTTCCAAAAGGAAACCATTAGTTTTGTAGATAATTAAAAAACTATAATTATATTATTTTTTAACAATCAAAGAGAATAAATGTAATTACTTAACTTTAATTTATATTACTACTTAAATAATCATCTAAATTAAATATAAAGTATATTATTTAAATATTTATTAATTTTTATATTTATTTATTGTATAGTTTAATACTATTTATAATTCTATTATTTAATCAATTTTAAACGTTTATATTATTTAATCTAATATTAAGATTTGTAAACATTTCTTGTTAATCATTAATAATTCACTATAAAAATTGACTTCATTTATAATTAAATGTATTAGAATAAGTTTGTTTTTACCATTTATATTATTGAAAACAAAAAACTAATAAAAGGAGGAATATTTGTGAATATAACTAACGTAGCATTAGTAAGGGCTACTAATATAATTCCAATTGATGGAATTGTACATCCTATAAGCGAAGTACCATACTTACGCAAAGAAAAAGGAACAGAATTTTCATTTGCAATTAATGATCTATTAAAAAGAAAAGGTATACTAAAACCAATAGATTGGAATAAATTAGATGCAATTAATGAAATAGAAAAAGAAAACAATCAAATTTTAAATGAATATCTACCATATAGTTCTAGCTATAATTCTATGGTTTTATGGTCTTTAAATGGTTTAGTACCTGATGATATGAACAACACTTTCTCTAATAAAACATGTGCTATAATTGATGGACTAGAAGAACAAATTAAACAAGCTGAAATAACTTCTTTAATTCCAACGGATACTGGAATAAAAGGGAATGTCGTTTTATCAAACAATGCTTCCATTTTGATAAACAAAGAAAAATATAACAAATTAACACAAGAAGAAAAAGAAAAACTATCTAAATTGAATTTAAGTATAATTATTTTTGATGGTAAATTAAATGATGCAATAAATAAAGAACTTGTAAAAACAGGAAAATATACAGCAGAAACATTATCATTAAGAAGAGAAGATGATGGATATATTAAATCTAATACCAGCAAAGAACTTAGAGAAACGATAAGAGCTATTGCAAACGAAAATAATATTGCTCAAGTACTACATTGGAATGTAATTACTGGACAAAACGATGAATTAGACAAACTAGAAAAAGTTAGAGAAGAATTTAATAATAGTCTTATAGTAACTGATTTTTACAAAAAATGTTTTTTTGAATATTTATTTTCTAAAATGGATATAGATAATACTATCAAAAATAATGCAGTTTATTTTCCAGATTCATCTATATATATGGAAGAATTATGTGATGAAATTGAAAGAATTGGTATAAATAAATATAAGAAAGTAGTAGAAAATTACAATAAATCTTTAGAATTTCTAATAAAAGATGGTAAATTACCAACTCCACAAGAAATAGTAAATTCTATTAAAGAAAATAAAAAAATAGATTTAATATCAATGATAAAAGAATTAGAAAATAAAAATTATGAACAAAGTATTGAAAGAAACGAGAGTGTAGAAGAGAAAAAATTACAAACAAGTACTATATACAAAGAATATATCAAATATAGAGCAAATTGTAGCGATATAACAAAAGTTTTGAGTTTTTCTGATTATTGCAAACAATTATATAATTATAATACGAATAAAATAACGGTAGATGAAGAAAAAAAAGAAGAAACGAAAGGTAAAGCTAGATAATAAATTATAATATTATAGAAGAGAAAAGAAACAAACTAAATTTAGACATTAGGAATTTACTTACCGTTATAGAGTTAATAGATGGAGAAAAAAAGAATATGAAGATTATATTCCCAACACTTTCAACGAAAATGAATTTTTAGAACAACAACTAAAATTAATTAATGAAGCAAAGGAAAGATTAACTCATATTTTTAAAGAATATAAAAAAAGTATCAATGATACTTTTTTATAAGAATTCTTTTTGATTATATTTTTTATATGAAATAAATAACAATATCATTATTAACATAATTAATATAGGTATATTGATTATATTAAAATTCAAGTTGTTTATTACATTTCTAATGTCCGCAAGTGTATATACAGTTATATATTTTAAATTTTCTATTTTACTTGATATGCTAGCAAATGTATAAATAAAATAATTTATAAACACTAAAGCAATAGATATTCCTATTGTTTGTTTTGTTTTTTTAAAGAAAGTAGAAATACATAAACTTATAAAAAATATAACTAATGTAGGTAATAATGGTACTAAACATAATAAATTAATTTCTTTAAAATTATAACAATCACATATTAGTAACCCTATATTTATAAATATTGTATTTAATAATACTAATACAAATATATTAATTATTCCTGCAATTATTTTAGTAGTTAATATTTTATTTCTAGATATTGGTTTTGAATATAAAAATTCTATTGTTTTATCACTTTCTTCTTTTAAAACAATATTAGATCCAAGTATTGAAGCGTATAGTCCATATATCAATAATAAAAATATAATACCTTCAGTTTTTAACCATCCTAATGCTGTAGAAATATCTGCTATATCCATATTAAATGCTTTTAAAACTTCTTCCGGAAACATTGAAAGTAATTCATCCATAGATACACCACTTGTTTCATTCATAATATATGGATACATTGCAAAAACTAAAGTAAATATAGAAATAAGTACAAATAACCATATAAATAAACTTTTTCTAGTTATTTTTAATTCTCTTTTTAACATACTTCCTCCTTGTAATAATCTATAAATAATTCTTCTATTTCTGGTTCGTTAATTAAAAGTTTATCTATTTTATATTTACTTAATTTATTTATGAGTATATTTATATCCCCTTGATATATAAAATTATTATTTATAATATCTATATTTAATTCTTTAGATATCTTTTCTATATCTTTACCTTCTATATGAATATTCAAATAATTATTTTTATTAAAATTAGAAATAGAATCTACTTTTATTAAATGCCCTTCTTTAATAATTCCCACTCTATCACAAACTTTTTTTATTTCACTAAGTACATGAGACGAGAAAAATATTGTTGTACCTTTCTTTTTTTCTTCCTTTAATATATTAAAAAACTCTTCTTGTATAATTGGATCTAAACCACTTGTTGGCTCATCTAATATAAGTAATTTTGGTTCATGCATTAATGCTAATACTATTCCTACTTTTTTTAAATTACCAAGCGAAAGATTTTCTATCTTTATATTTGTTTCTAACTCTAATCTTTTACTTAATTCTAATGCTCTTTTTAACGCTTTATTTGAATAAAATAATGAAGAATACTGAAACATCTCTAATACTGTATAATCATCATATAAATGTATTTCACTAGGTAAATATCCAATTAAATTTTTATATTCAAAATTCTTATCTTTTACTAAAATATTATTAATATAAATATTGCCACTTGTTTTATTAATAAAATTCATTATACATTTAATTGTAGTAGACTTCCCTGCTCCATTTGGGCCTATAAATCCAAATATTTCTCCATCTTCTAATTCTAATGACAAATTTTCTACTCCTCTTATATTGTCATAATATTTAGTTAATTTTTCTATTTTTAACATACTTCCTCCTTAATATTTTACAAAACGATATATTAATATGAATATATTTTTTACAACGTTAAAATAATTATATAATATATGATTATTATCTAAATAATCATCATAATCCCAAGACAAACTTTTATTTATATAAAAATCGCCTTTAAAAATTAAATATTTACTTAGTATTTTATCCAAATCTTTTATGGAATAAAATTTGTTCTCGTCTAAATTTAACACTTTTACATATCTACTTAAAATTAATATACAAAACTCAATACAAGTATAACTTTTATCAATATTTATTTTTTTATGAAAAAGAAAGAAAAATGCTGATAAAAAATTATAAATATACTTGTTTTTACTATGATCTAATATATTTAAATATCTTTTTATTTTCTTGTATGAATAATTATCAATAGGTATTTTATATATTTTTACTTTACTATCTTTATATCTAAGAGCAGATTCTTTTACTAAACCAGCATATAATGTAGTTCTCTTATATAATCTTGAAAAAGAGTATAAATACTTTAATTCATTATCTATACTAATAGATACATGATTATATTTATATCTTGTAAAAAAGCGAATTAATTTTCCTGTTTTTAATTCTGTCGCTGACAACATTACATATATATTTCTTTCCTTACTCATTATGATCACCATACTATAAACTATCTAATATTATAGCAAACTTTTTATATAAAGTCATTAAAAAAAATATACTTAGTTATTAAGTATATTTTATAAAAATTGTTTTAAATTTTCTACAGCGCTTTCTTGCATATCTACAAATTCCTCTACTAAACTATGAACCTTATCATCAATATCCTTGTGATTTAGTAGTTTTCTGCCTTCAATAATCCCCATATTTGTTCCTTGTAACATTAATTCTGCAATTTTTGAAGCACTATTTTCAACTAACGTTTTCATCTCTACGCCATACCATGTTAACACTTTATTTAAAACGCTAGTTTCATGGGGATCTTTTTCACTAAATTTAGAATATAATTTACATATTTTGTTTGATATAGACTCATATTCCTTATATTGATGTTCAAGTTCCTTTTTTAAATTTTTATCCTCTGCCTTATCTAAAACATAGTGGATTGCATCCATTCCCATTGATACACCTTTATTTAATTCATCTAATACATTTATTTCATTATCACTATTTTTCATTATATCCCTCCATATATATTTTTTACTAATTTCTAAAATATATGTAAAAAAAAAAACGAGTTTCCTCGTTAATTATCTGAGAAGAAGTCGTCGAAGAAGGCATCATCATCTTCTTCTACACTACTAGAAACATTATTTTTTTCCTTTTCCTTATCATTTATATTACTGATAATATTATCTATATTAACAAGATTATCATTATTAGAAGTTGGAATTTTAAATTTATCCATACCTTCTAAATTACTAGTATTGTTACTTCCAAGCAAATCATTTGCAGAATTCCCTTTAGAGTCATTTTCTTCTTTTTCAAGTTCTGCAATCTTTTCATCAATTTTCTTTACCAATTCATCAACATTAAATGATGTTTTTTGTGAAGGTGATGGCGCAAACGGATTATCAAACATAAAAGGATTGCCTCCCATGCCTCCATCAAAACTAGAAGGTGTTGAACCGCCAAATAATGAACCTGATTCTTCTCCCCCAAACATTGATTTCATCTTTTCTTTTTTCTTCTCTTTAACAAATTCTCTTACATCAAATAAATCTAATGGCACCCTTTCCCTCGTAGGAAACTCTGCTTTTGGATATTTTCTTCCCCAATCCATTTTAAAATCAGGTGTTAATTTAGTTTTAAATGGCATCATTCTAAGGCGCAATGTAATCATCTCAAATTGACTTAATCTTTGTAAATCACTAACAGTAACAAGTGGAGTTGACGCTGTTTTATCTTTTTCTTTTGATTTAACTTCACCACACATTTTACTTATTTCTTCAAGAGCCGATAACTCATTAGATATTAAGTACATTATATTACAATTTCCTTTAATAGTTTCAGCATTTTCTTTACCATAAACTTGAGTTAACTGTGCATAGTTTTGAATGATAAAATTAAATCTAATTAACCTACTTCTAGCAGCCGTTACCATTGTTGTTACATCCTTTAAAGGTGGCATGTTTGCAAACTCGTCCAATATAAAGTTAGTTCTATATGGAAGCTTTCCACCACTTTCTTGGGCAACATCAATAAGAGTTTCATAACACTGTTTAATAAATATAGTAGCAAGAGGATGTAAAGTTTTCTTTTCATCTTGTATTACCAAGAATACTGCTGTTTTCTTTCTTCCTATATCTTTCATATCAAAATCACTATGACTTAACATTTCTGATAAATTTTCTCTATTAGAAAATATTTTAATTTTTTGTTTAAAAGTAGAAAGTATACCTTGTTTTGTTTCTTCAGCAGTAAATACAGTACCTGATGCATTTATATATGCTGGCTTAGAGGGATCTTTCATATTAAAATAATCTTTAATGTAATTACTATTAGGTCCCCCAGAACGTTCTTCACCAACAGTAGCCATTAAATTAATGCTATTTAAGTTAATTTGGTTTTCCGTTCCGTCTTCAAACAATCCTAATGCTAGTCCACTAAAATAATCTGCTCCTGCTTTTTCCCAAAAGGGATCACTATTACCTCCCTTTTCTTCATATAATATATTTAAAGCCAAATCATCAAGTAATTCTATTGCTTTATCCATATTTCCTTCTTTATATAAATTATAGGGTAGAGTCATTGGGTTCCATGCATTACCACGTTGGGGATCACGAAAATTTAAAATTACAACATTATATCCTCTTTCCTTTAACATTTCTCCTGTTGTCTGATATATTTCACCCTTAGGGTCAGTAATAATCATTGACTCTTCATGTTTAGCTAAACTTTGGACAAGTGGAAATACTACGGCTTGAGTTTTACCTGAACCAGTTGCACCCACAATAACATTGTGCATCTCACCATCGTCAACCCACATTTTTTTACCATTATTGATTATTACTAAACCGGCCGCATCAGCAGTATAAGCCGTTGGATCTACTTCTTTTAAAGTCTTCTTCATCTCCGAATCTTTACACCATCTAGAATATCCTTTATCCTTCTTTCCAAAAGAAAATCCAAAACCTTTTTCTCGGTCAAATATATAAGAACTAACTGCACTAAATATACCTATTAATGCAAAAATAAATAACATTATAGTTGTCGCTATAAAATCACCAGTAAATGCTTCAAATGGTAAAAATCCATAAAATTTACCATACACAGCAAGCTCATTTACATTGAGAACTATTATTGCACAAAAATATAATAAAAACAAACAAAATATTCCAAAAATCATTAAATCCCTAGATTCTACTCTAAATTTCATAAGATCCTCCTCAATAAAATCATAAACATTATACCACAATAAAAGCAAACTATCAATTTATTTTAAGAGATATAGAAGAATATCTTTTTTTATGATATTATTAATATAGGGTGAAAATATGAATAATAATTATATTGAAGAAGAAATTAAAAAATTTATATTAAAATATAAAAAATTTATAACTAAAGATGTCTATATCACAAATAAAATGTATTATACCTTTTTACAAAAATATAAATATTTATATAATTATATTCACCATGATAATATTAACTATACTTTTTTAAGAGACATTATAATTAAAAAAAAGCAAATATTAAAAAAACATAATGCTAATTATATTAATAAAAAATTAATAGATTATAAAGATTATTTTGATAATATGTTTAAAAATATAGATAAATATATTTTACTAGATGATAATCAGCGAAAAGCAATAATATGTGAAGAAGAAAACCTTTTAGTAATTGCAGGCGCAGGTTCTGGTAAAACTACTACTATGACTGCTAAAGTAAAATATTTAATTGACAAGTGTCATTACAAAGAAGAAGATATTGCCGTTATCTCTTTTACCAATAAGGCTTGCGATGAAATTAAAGAAAGATTACAAAATGGATTTGGATTAAATAATGTTGATGTATATACTTTTCACAAATTAGGTCTTGATATTTTAAGAGCGTCTACCAAAGAACACTTAAATATTATTGAAACAGCAGGTCAATATAAAATATTTATAAATTATATAAAAAATGTATTATTTAAAGATAAGGAAAAATTTAATAACTTTTATAATGCCTTTAATTATATTTTAAAATTAAGCGATAATTTTAAAGATTTTGAAAACTTTAAAGAGTACCACGATTACTTATACAAAAGAAAATATACAAAAAATAGTACAGATTTAAAAGAATATATTAAAGCGCAAGTAAACAAAAGAAAAAACTATTATAAAACAATTAAAGGAGAAATTGTAAAATCAAAAGAAGAAGTGGATATTGCAAATTTCTTATATTTAAATTCTATTAATTATGAATACGAAAAGAACTTAAATAAGAACATAAAGAATAATAAATCTTACAAACCTGATTTTTATATATATGAAAATGAACTATTTAATTATATTGAACATTTTGGAGTAGATGAATTAGGAAATAATAACAGTTTTACCGAAAAAGAATTAAAACACTACTTGTACACATTAAAATTAAAAAAAGAATATCATAAGAAATATTTTGATAAAGATTTATTTATACTAAGTTATTCTAATAAAGATAGAAATACAATTATTAATAAATTACGTGAAGAAATAAAAAAAAGAGGTTATACTTTTCGAAAGAAAGACTTAGATGAAGTATATAATACCTTAAAAAATACAAGCGAAGATATTTATTTTTATGACTTTATAAATAACTTACTAATACCTTTTATTAGTTATTTTAAAGGAAGTAATAGAGATAAAGATGACTTTAGGGAATTATATAAACAAATACATAACGATAAACTTATACTAGAGCTTAAGGTTATTGAAGAATTTTATGATTATTATGAAACTAAACTAAAAGAAAGTAATTTAATTGACTTTGAAGATATGATTAATTTAGCATATAAAAACATTACTAATATTAAAGAAAAAGATCTAGGGGTTAATTATAAATATTTAATCATCGATGAATATCAAGATATATCAGTACAAAGATATAATTTAACCGCTAAAATTGCTAATTTATTTAAATCAAAGATATTTGCCGTAGGCGACGATTATCAAACAATATTTTCTTTTGCAGGTTCTAGAATTGATTTGTTTACTGACTTTAAAAAATATATGAAAGACGCAAGTGTAATACCAATTGAAAACACATATCGAAATTCTCAAGAACTATTAGACTTAGCTGGAGACTTTATTAATAAAAATAAAAGTCAAATTGAAAAAAGGTTAAAATCAAGTAAACACTTAGATAAGCCAGTAGAAATATTTATATATGATGATAGTAATATATATTCAAAGGATACTAATAAAGCTAAAATAATTAATGATATTATTACAAATATCTATAAAAACAATTCTAAAGATAAAATATTAATGTTAGGTAGATATAAAAAAGATATTGATTCTATTACTAACAACAACTATTTTATTAAAAAGAATAAAGAAAAAATTATTTGTAGTAATTGTAGAGAAGCTAATATTACATATTTAACTATTCATTCCTCTAAAGGTCTAGGATTTGATCAGTGCATCTTAATTAATGCTATTGATGATAAATATGGATTCCCTTCAAAAATTGATGATGATCCTTTAATTAAGCTAATTAAACCACAAAACGAAGAAAATATTTTATTTCCAGAAGAAAGAAGATTATTTTATGTTGCTTTAACTAGAACCAAAAATAAATTATACATAGTTTGCCCTAAATCTAAAGTATCTTCGTTTGTAAAAGAAATCTCTATTAACAAAAATGTTTTAATACATAAAAGTTCAGAATAATATCTGAATTTTTTTTACAAAAAAAAGAGTATATTTTTACTCTAATGATTGTCAATTAAATGAATATTATCTAAAAGTACACCTGTTCCTTCCGCAACACAAGTAAGTGGGCTTTCAGCAATAAACACAGGAACTTTTAATTCTTGCGTTAATAAATCACTAAAACCATCTACTAAAGAACCACCACCTGTTAGAACAATTCCCTTATCTATAATATCTGCTGATAATTCAGGAGGAGTTTGTTCTAGAATACTTTTTGCAGCTTTAATAATCGAATAAACACTTTCACGCAAACTTTCTTCTACTTCATCAGATGTAAGTGTTATTGTATGGGGAAGACCTGTTACTAAATCTCTTCCTCTTACCTCCATTTTTTCTATTTTTGAACCAGGAAACACGGTACCTATTGTCATTTTAATATCTTCAGCAGTCCTCTCACCTACTAATAACTTATATTTATCTTTAATATATTTAATTATGTCATTATCAAAAGCGTTACCAGCAATCCTAATAGAAGTACTATTTACGATTCCTCCTAAAGAAAGAATTGCTATATCAGTTGTTCCACCGCCAATATCTATTACCATATTAGCACTAGGTTTAGAAATATCCATACCTGCTCCAATTGCAGCGACTTTTGGTTCTTCTTCTAGAAATACTTTTTTAGCGCCTGTTCTTTCAGCAGCTTCTTTAATAGCATTTTTTTCTACTTGGGTAATATTAGAAGGACAGCATATAAGTATTCTAGGGCGAGAAAAAAAGTTCTTGCCATTTACCTTTTTTATAAAATAATTTAGCATTACCTCAGTCGTTTCAAAGTCTGCAATTACACCATCTTTCATTGGCTTAATAGCCTTTACCTTACCCGGTGTTCTTCCTAACATTTCATGAGCTTCTATTCCGACTGCAAGTGGTCTTTTTGTTTCTGAATCAATAGCCACAACACTTGGTTCATTTAATACTATTCCTTGTCCTTTTATATATATAAGTACATTAGCAGTACCTAAATCTATTCCGATGTCTTTATTAAACATTAAATCACCATCCCTAGTTCTTATTTTACCACATTTATCCAATTTTAGTTATTGTTTTTATACAAATATTTTTTTCTTGTCGCTTCTCCTCCACGAATATGTCTAATATCAATATGATGTTTTAATATTTTAGAAACATCTATATATTTTTCATAGTCAAGTTCAATTAATCTATTACTAAAGTCTTTATGAACTGTGCTTTTACTAACATTAAAAAGCTTAGCAATTTCTCTTATTGTAGCCCTTGTATTTATTATACACTCATACTCTTTATAAACTCTATCTATAATTTGCTTATTCATATATTCACCTAATAAATTATATTTATTAAAATAAATATTATGAAAAAAGCGGAATACCGCCTAATTAAGTTCATCTACATTTTTATCAAAATAATTAATTGGATTAACCACCTTACCATGATGATATAATTCAAAATGCAAATGATTTCCTAAATCTTTATTAACATTAGATTCACCACTTTTTCCAATCACTTGATTAGCAAGAACCTTATCATTTTCTTTAACATTAATTTCTGACAAACTTTGATATACACTAATTAATTCATTTTCGTGTCTTATTTCTACTATTTTACCTAATAATTCGTCTTCTTTTACTGATATAACTTCTCCATCTAATATTGAAACTACATCAAATACATTTCCTGAAGATAAATCAATTCCTGAATTTTGCATATATGTATTCTCATAATACACAATTGACTTTTCTTGTTCTTCACTGCTACTTAAATAATCGTAATAGTTTTTTACAACCTTTACACTAGAATCAATATATGGCTTATTTATTATTATTTTAGTAGCTACTACAGGTATATCTTTATCAATATCATCAGTTATATCTCCGTCAACATATTCTATATCATCTTTTAATTCATTTGCTTCTAATAATGAATTATTTAATATTGACTGTACTAAAAACATACATAATATAAATATAACTACAGCTAAAGAATATAATGTTGGTAATACAAATGGTTTTAACTTTCTCCTTGTCATTTTTTCACCTCATTATATTTCTTTACCAAAAATTAAATTATATACTAATTTTTTATTTTTTTTATTAAAGTTCCATTATAATAATAATTTAATATTTCTTCATAACTATATCCATCCAAAGCCATTCCTAACGCTCCATATTGACTCATTCCTACGCCATGTCCATAACCTGTCATATATATTATTACATATTCTCCATCTTGAACCATATAAAAATCTGTTGACTTCAATCCTAGTTTATTATACATATCTCTAGCAGATATTTCTGTTCCATTTATACTTAACTTTATATTACGGTTTGTATCACTTTTTTCCACTACTTCATAATTTAACTTTTTATTATAATTTAATCCTAGTAATTCATAAAATTTACTTAAAAGTATTTTTTTACTAGAATGAAATGCCGTTGAAGTCTCACTATCCCAATGCGATTCTACGCTTTTTAAATATGGCAAACTTAAATTAAAAACATTGTTAGAGTCTTCTGTATATCCATTACTTGTTGAAAAAAACATGGCATCAATTATTTCGTCATTATATGACAAATATTCACCACTTGTTGCGTTTACAGCTTCTGTTAATTTATTAATATTTACCACATAGTCATCTTTCCAAGCTTCTTTTAAGTATTCACGATCTAAATACACTTGATTTAAAACACTGTCAACTACATCATAATCATTATCTATATTATACTCAATTCTCTTTAAAACATAACTTCTAGAAGCTACTGCTTGAGCTTTTAGAGCTTCTATATCAAAGTATACTGGCATTTCTCCAGCTAACACTCCGACAATATATTCTTCAAGAGGAATAACATCAATATTTCCTGTATCAACTCTCTTAACGCGAACTAAAATATTACTAATGTAATTTAATTCAATTTCAGAGACAGTATCTAATCCATAAATTTTAACAATAAAAAAAGGAATAAAAATTAAAATAATGGTAAATAAAATTAATTTTTTCATTATATACCTCTCTTAATAACTTATTACTCCAAACAAATCATATACAAAATTTACAACTAAATAAGAAATTGAAAAAATACAAATAATATAAAAAACTCTAGCTTGATATACCCTGTTTTTTTTAAAAATATTATTTATATTTATACTATCAAAACTCCAAATAACAATTGGCATAATTAATACATACAAACCAATTTTAATCATTATTTATTTCTCTTATTTTTTTATTTCTGTTTACATATTTCTTAACATTTGAAAATGGTGTCTCAATAAAATTTTCAATTACTTGCTTAGTAGTTTCATCATCCATCTCTTCAGAAATAGCCATTGCATTTGCATCGTTATGAGCTTTAGCTAAAGTTGCTTCTGAAGGAGTTGATACCTTGGCACAATAAATATTTTTCATTTTATTTAAGGCAATACTCATTCCAATCCCTGTTCCACAAATAGCAATACCTAAATCGACTTCTTTATTTTGTAGTGCTTTTCCTAATTTTTTAGCATAATCAGGAAAATCAACAGATTCATTACTATCAGTGCCATAGTTTATTACACTATAACCCATATCCTTTAAAAAATTTGTTATAAATTGTTTTTTTTCATATCCTCTATGATCGTTTGCTAATCCTATTCGCATTTTTTACCTTCTTTCTATATTTTATTCTGCATATATAAAATAATTCATTTCTAAATAAAGAATAACATATTTTCCTTAAAAAGTAAATCAAAAGAAAAAGAAAACACGATTGTATTTTCCCTTGTTATGCTTTAATTTTGTTTGCTGCTATAACATTGATTGCTTGTAAACCTTTAGGCGTTTCTACTAAATCAAACTCTACTAATTGACCTTCAGATAAAGTTTTATAGCCATCTTGCTTAATAGCTGAATAATGAACAAAGATATCTTCTCCTGTTTGATGATCTATGAAGCCATACCCTTTTTCATTGTTGAACCACTTTACGCGTCCGTTCATTACACACCTCACCTTCTTGTAGTGCCCTAGCATTAATACAAAAACACTAACACACCTTTTTACCCTACTACGTACTGCCATTTCATAATAACATATATACATAACACCCATAAACAAAAAACTTAAATGGGTACTAAAAATACATTATCGTTGTTAAAAAAAATGAACATATTAATTTATTTTTACGTTCATAATTTCTATTATTCTATTTAAATCATTTTCATTTTCAAATGAAATTTCTATTTTTTTGTTATTAATTTTTACTTTTGTACCAAAGAAATCTTTTAAAGCATTTTCAATATATTTATATTGATTAGAAGTATCATCTTTTTTTCTTGCTATTGGTACTTTTTTCTTTACTTCAGAAGATGACGTGATTGTTTCTAATTCTCTTACACTAATATTATCATTAACAATTTTTGAAGCATATTCTTCAATTTGATTATTATCTTCTAATTTACTAAGAACTCTAGCATGACCCATTGATATTTTATTATCTAATATCATATCTTGAACATCTTCTGGGAGTCTAAGAAGTCCTAATGTATTAGTAACATGACTTCTACTTTTACCTATCCTGTCAGCTAAATCTTCTTGCTTTATATGTAAACTATCAATTATTCCTTTATATGCCCATGCTAACTCTATTGCTGTTAAATTTTCTCTTTGCAAGTTTTCTAATAAAGCAATTTCGCGCATTTGTTCATCAGAAAAATCTTTAATGATTGCTGGAATTGTATTAAGTCCCGCTAACTTTGTAGCTCTAAGTCTTCTTTCTCCTGCTACTAAGTCATACCCTTTAATAGACTTTTTTACTATTATTGGTTGAAAAACACCATAATTTTTAATTGATTCTGCTAATTCATCTAAAGCTTCTTGATTAAAACTTTTTCTAGGCTGATAAGGATTAGCTCTTATTTCATCAACAGGCAACTGTTTTATATCACTTTCTTTAGCCGTCTCCATTATATTGCTTTCAAATGAATCAAAATCTAATATTTCGTTAGAAAATAACTGTTCTAACCCTCTACCTAGTGCTTTCTTCTTTTGTTCCATTTCTTTCAATTACCTCCTTTGCCAAATTTAAATAAGCTAGTGTACCTCTACTTCTAGGTTCATATTCTAATATTGGTTTTCCATGTGATGGTGCTTCTGCTAATCTAATTAATCTTGGAATAATCGTATCATATACCCTTTCTTTAAAGAAACTACGTATACTCTCAATTACTTCCAAACCTAAATTAGTGTTTGCAGTTAACATTGTAAGTAAAACTCCTTCTATATCTAAATTAGGATTAACTTTTTTCTGTGCCAACATTATTGTGTTTATTAACTGCATAATTCCTTCTAATGCAAAATATTCACATTGTACTGGAATTAAAACTGAATCAGAAGCTGCTAAAGCATTAGTAGTTAATATACCTAGAGAAGGAGGACAATCTATAATAATAAAATCATAATTATCTTTAATTTTAGATATTTCTTCTTTAAGTCTGTTAACTCTACTAAAAGGTTCATTTTTTTCACGATATTCTCTTTCTAATTCTACTAGTTCCATATCCACTCCTGCTAGATTTAAATAAGCAGGAATTAACCATAAATTTTTACTTTTAGTTTTTATTATAGAATTTTCTATTTCACATTTTTTTATTAAAACTTCATATATACTATTTTTAATATCGCCCCTTTCCATTCCTACTCCAGTAGTTGCATTACCTTGAGGATCTAAGTCAACTAGTAAAGTTTTCTTTTTTAATATTCCCAAAGAAGCAGCTAAATTAATACTAGTCGTAGTTTTTCCGACTCCCCCTTTTTGATTAACAACTGCTATTATTTTACCCATTTTATCACCTGTTTCTACTTCTTTTAAGTTTTAGATACTGTATGTACATTTTCGTTACTTAATACATTAATATTGTAAATTATCCCCTTTGGACTTACACAACTAAGTGTATTGTTTTCTATTGGAACGTATGATAGAACATGTTCTAAATATAGAGGATCACCAGGGAGATTGCTTCGATGATTTACCCAGTCATCCCCATAGGTCTCTTTTAAATTAAGAACATTAGATCCTGAATTATACATTTGTATAGTTGATATTATATCATAATTACATATTTTTAAATTTGAAGCCATTATCATACACGCTAATTTAATATTATATTCTAAGTCTCCTACTAAATTACAATCTATTTCTCCATTTAATTTTTCACCAACAACTATCGTTTCTACATAGCCAAGATTAAAATTATAAGCAGATAGTTCTTTTCCTAACCAATTCCAGTCTCCTAATACTTGAATTTGAAATAACCCAAGACCTCCGCCATTGGAAATTATATTGCTATGTTTTCCACTTTCTTGAGTTGCTATTGCTAACATTAAATTAGAAGAAATTCCATACATATCAGAATATTTTTTTATTAATTCAGCATACATTTCTCTTGTATATGTTGCCTTTTCACTATATGATCTATCCTCATAATCAAAATAAAACGTATTAATTTGTTCTTCTAATTTATTATCTGAATTTTCTTTAACAGTACTATCGATAATATATTCTTCATTATTTACTATAATTGGCTCTGTATTTTTTAGTAAAACTGGTTTTGCTACTACATTTGTCTCTTCTTCCACCATAACATTATTTTTTTTGCTTTTTAATTGTCCATGAACAATGCTATTAATCGTTAATATAGTCATTACGATAGCACTCGCTTTAATTATTGGTTCTCTAAATTTATTAACTCTACTTACTTTTTTATTAACTTTTCTAGATTTATTTTCTAGTATAGTAGAAATACTTACATTATAAAATTGTAGGCAACTTCCTGTTTCTAAAGAAATTTCTCTAGAAGTAATATTTAATATTGATAATTTTCTTATTATTGCCATTGCTTCATCATAAGATAATTGTAAATTTTTTCCAGATAAACTATCATAAACATATACATTATTATCCACTATTTGGAATTCAATATAATTCATTTATATTTCCTCCAAATACTTATCTACTAAATCCCAATCTTCGCTCTTTAATATTGGAAAAAGTTTCAATTTATTATTTTCAATTTTGTATAACGAAGCATGTACATCTTTTTCCTTTTCTAAAGAACTTTCTGTATATATAATAAAATTTTTATTTTCATGAGAAAATAGACCTATAATATCACATTCTATATTATTTCCATTACTATCAACAACAATAAAATTCACTATTATCACCTACAATAATTTTAACACAACTAAAGATTATTAACAACAATATTTACATTTTTTTATCATATATAATATTTTAAAGTAGTGGATGTGATAGAAATATCCAATAGTTTTTGTTATAATAAAAGCAAGGAGGAATTTTCATGAATATAGATTTAGAAAAGTATAATATTCCAACTGATGAGTCAATTGTAATTGGCGTATCAGCTGGTCCAGATTCAATGGCTCTTCTACATTATTTAATGAAGAACTCTAAATATAATATTATATGTGCCCATATTAATCACAACGTAAGAAAACAAAGTAAATACGAAGAAATGTATTTAAAAAAATTTTGCCAAGAAAATAATATAACATTTGAAGTTACACATTTAGATAACTACACTGAAAATAACTTTGAAGCTGAAGCAAGAAAAAAAAGATATGCCTTTTATGAAAAAATACTAAACAAGTATAATAGTAACTATTTATTTCTAGCTCATCATGGCGATGATTTAATTGAAACAGTACTTATGAAAATTGCTAGAGGTTCTAACATTGAAGGATACGCTGGGATTAAGGAAATCTCTTTTTACAAAAATAGTTTTTACATTATAAGGCCACTTTTAAAGTATGACAAAAAAAATATTATTAATTATTTAAAAGAAAATAAAATTAAATATTATATTGATAAAACTAACAAAAGTAGTAAATATACAAGAAACAGATATCGAAAAAAAATATTACCAATATTAAAAAAGGAAGACTTTAATATACATATGAAATTTTTAAAATATTCAAAAATTCTATTAGAATATGATTCTTACATAAAAGAAGAAACAAAAAAAATATTAAAGAAAATATACTCTAATAAGGTTTTAGATATTAATTCTTTTAAATTACAGCATGCATTTATGCAAAAAAATATCTTATTTTATATTTTAAATAACATATATGATAATAATAGTGATATTATATCAAATAGACATATAGACAACATAATAAATCTTATAAATTCTAATAAAAAGAATGCCGTATTAAATATTCCAAAAAATGTAATTGTAAAAAAAGAGTACAATAAATTAATATTTACTAAAAAAGAGTTAAATAATATAAATGATACTTATGAAGTTGAATTTACTAAAGAATTTGAATATGATGACTTTTACATTACAAAAATTAGTGAAACTGATAAAGATGGTAACGATATATGTAGATTAAATACTGATGAAATTAATTTGCCACTTTATGTTAGAAATAAAAAAAATGGTGATTATATAAATGTAAGAGGAATGGATGGCTCTAAGAAAGTTAAAGAGATTTTTATTGAAAAAAAAATACCAACTAATAAAAGAAATATATATCCAATTTTAATTGACGCCAAAGATAACGTTTTATGGGTACCAAATTTAAAAAAATCAAAATTTGTTAAGAAAAAAAATGAAAAATATGATATAATACTTAGGTACTATGAAAGAGAGGAAAAATAGATGAACAAAAACATGAAAAAAGGATTGTATCCATATATATTTTTATTTATTTTTATTGTTGCTTGTCTTTTACTAGTAAATGGCATGAGCAATAATATCAATGAACTTACATATGACGAATTTATAAAAAGTATGAATGATGGTCAGGTTGAAGACGTAACAATTATCCCAAAAATAAGAAGTAATATATACCATATTGAAGGTACTATGAAAGATTATGAAGAGAACGAAACATTTGTTTTAAACTTACCTATTTCAGAAGAATTTATATCAAAAATTGTTGCTGGTGAAGAACAATTTGGTTTTAAATTAGAAATTGAGCAAGATCCTGAGAGCGCTTCATGGCTTGTTATAGTTTTAAATGTATTACCTTATGTTCTATTAATTGGTGCTACTATTTGGCTATTTACAAGACAAATTGGTAGTGGCAATAAATCAATGGATTTTGGAAAAAGTAGAGCTAAACTAATGGAAGATGGAATAAAAACCACTTTTAAAGATGTAGCAGGTTTAACAGAAGAAAAAGAAGAAGTACAAGAACTAATAGATTTCTTAAAAAATCCTAAAAAATTCCAAAGTATGGGAGCTAGAATTCCTAAAGGAGTACTTTTAGTAGGTCCTCCTGGAACAGGTAAAACATTGCTAGCTAGAGCAGTTGCGGGAGAAGCAAAAGTACCATTTTATTATATAAGTGGATCAGACTTTGTTGAGTTATTTGTAGGTATTGGAGCATCTCGTGTTAGAGATATGTTTAAACAAGCAAAAATGAATGCTCCTTGTCTAATATTTATTGATGAGATAGATGCTGTTGGAAGACAAAGGGGTACTGGTTTAGGCGGAGGACATGATGAAAGGGAACAAACACTAAATCAATTACTAACCGAAATGGATGGATTCGGTGCTAATGAAGGAATAATAATTATTGCAGCAACTAATAGACCTGATGTCCTAGACCCAGCACTTTTAAGACCAGGAAGATTTGATAGACAAGTTACTGTTGCACTTCCTGATAAAAATGCTCGTGAAGAAATATTAAAAGTTCATGCTAAAAACAAAGTTTTAGATAAATCAATTACATTAGAATATTTAGCAAAAAGAACTCCTGGTTTTTCTGGAGCGGACCTAGAAAATTTACTTAATGAAGCAGCATTATTAACAGTAAGAAGAAATAAGAAAGCTATAACAATGGCAGAAATAGATGAAGCTACAGATAGAGTTTTAATGGGACCTGCAAAAGTAACTAAAAAATATACTGAAAAAGAAAAAAGACTGGTTGCATACCACGAAGCCGGACATGCTGTTTTAGGATTAAAATTAGATGGTGCCAACGACGTACAAAAAATAACTATTATACCAAGAGGTCATGCTGGTGGATACACTATGATGACTCCTAAAGAAGAAAACTTTAATTACACTAAAAATCAATTGTTAGAATCAATTTCCGGATTATTAGCAGGTCGAGTTGCCGAAGAAGTAGAATTTAATGAAATAACAACTGGAGCACATGATGACTTTAAAAAAGCTACAAAAATAGCTAGAAGTATGGTTACTGAATACGGTATGAGTGATTTAGGACCTATGATGTTGGAAGAACCATCTGAAAATACATTTCTTGGAAGAGATTATACAAAAAATAGAAATATATCTGATACTGTAGCCCATGAAATTGACGAGGAAATGAGAAAAATTATAAATGAAAGATACAAAATTACTAAAAAGATTATTTCTGAAAATAAAGATTTATTAGATTTAATTGCTAACACACTATTAGAAGAAGAAACAATTACGAAAGAACAAATAGATTATTTAGTTAAACATGGGCACTTACCTAAAGAAGACGAAGAAATAGAAGAAAATACTGAAGACAGTAAGAAAAAGAAAAAAGAAGAAAAATAAGCACCTCAATTGAGATGCTTTTTTTAGTCTGGAATCCTAATGATAATTTCTCCTTCTTTTGAATATAAATATTTTTCACGAGCATATCTTGCAACATATGCTGGATCCTTTAGCTTTTGAATATCTGATTCTAATACATTTTCTTCCTTTTCTAATAAGGCAATTTTATTTTTTATTTCTAACTTCTCTTGATTTATATTTTTAATAGTAATAATATTTAAAATCAAGTTATAACCAAGTGATGATATTAAAATACTAAAAAAAACAAATGCTAAAACTAATCTGCCCTTTGCTTTTCTTTTAACTTTTTTAGTTATTTTTTTAGATTTTTTCATTACACTCACCTACCTATACTAGTGTAAACATTATATCATTCTTTCTTTGAATTTACAATAAATTTAGAATCTAAAAAATTCGACAAAATATAACCTGTAAATATTGATAGAAAAAAATATATATGAATTAATCCATAATTATATTTTTTTAAAATAAAAAAGTATAAAATACTGGACGATATAATAAAAATAAAATATCCTAAAAAAGAAATGAGATCCTTTTTACCTACTAAAATTTTAGATACTAACTGTAAAGTAAAGAAAAAATATACTCCAAAAATAAAGGATATTAAAATTGATATTATTTGTAGTTTCAAATCCATTACTTAAATAATTTATTAATAAAGGAATTATCTTTATTTTTATCTTTAGAATTATTATTTTCCAAATAACTTAAACTATCAATTTTACCCTTTATTGATACATTACCCTGATAAGTATCCAATTTTATAATTTCTAAATCTTCTCCTTTTACAATTAAAAATCCCAAAGTAGTATCCATTAAAAATTCTTCATTATCAAAACTTTCTATTTTTTTTACACCATTTATAACAATATTTTTTCTTTCAGATATTGTTATACCATGATTAAAACTAGTTTCAAATTCTTTTACCTTGTCCATATATTTCCTCCTAAAAAAATATATGAAAAAAACAAAAAAAAAGAACATGTTTATTTTATTTTTTCATATTCTTCTAAAATAACATCAGTAAACATTTTCCTTGTTTCCTTATTAATTGGATTAGCAATATCAACATGAACAATTTCTTCTTTTCCACCATCATTAACTACTATAGTTCGACTAGGCATTCCTAAAAACAATCCACTATCTCCTTCAATTATTTTAATCCCTTTAACTACGAAGCAATCATCCAAAACAACTTCAGCAATTGCTTTCATTCTTGAATTTTCTTTTTTAATTACACGTACAGAAGTAATTTTCATTTATACTTCAACTCCTTCTAGAAAAATGCTTTTCTAATTACATTGTATATTAATAATATAACAAAAGTCAATATGTTTTACTTTTTTTTTACAAATTATTCATTAAAATACAAGTTTACAGTACTAGTTAAGACATCAGCATAACTAAAACTTTTTATTTCTAAATTATCTAACTTAACAATAAATATATAGTTATATGTCTCAACTACCTTTCCCTTATAATGTTCTTTTTTATTTCTACTACCATTTAAGACAATGTTAACATTATTTCCTAATTGATTATTAATATCACTTTTAATTTTTTCTATAGTCATAATTCCCCCTTAATCGCGTGGATATCCAATGTACATTGTACCATTAGTAATAATGCCTCCAATGCCATCAGCACCGTATTTTGTTTTATTTAGAATGTTTAATAAATTTATTGATTTACTCTTATCTGAAAAAGATAAGCTTCCTGCTATAATTGCTGGATCTAAAGCATGTATATTTATACGTTTAGGGCTTGATGCAAAATTAGCACCAGCTTTAATTATTTCCTCATAATTTGATTGACAAGCTCCAGCAATTATAAGTAATTTTTCATGTGATTTTTCATATTTTCTTGCAAATTTAACTGCATCTATAAAATTATCAGTGTTTTTATACTGACTACCATTTCTACGTTTCCTATAATAAGCATCATGTCCAGTAATTACCAAAATATCTGGGTTATACATTTCCAAATATTTTAATATATTATCTTTTAATTCTTTTTCTTTTAATAAAACTCCATATGCTTTAATTTTATTTTTTTTATAAAAATTCATACATTTTTCTAAATATTCAGCATCTGCATCAATATGCAATATTTTTCCTGGTAAATAAAAATACTCGTTTCTATTAAATTCTTGATACTCGTTTAACTCAGGATAAAAATTATCATCTACTTTTTTTGTATCAACTTTTACTAAATCGCTAATATCACTGTCTGCAGTTAATCTAACTGATACTCCTTTTAAAATAGCAACATTATTTTCTAATTCTATAATTTTAAATATAATATCATTATTATATGACTTTCTAGAAACATAATCTCCTACCTCAAACATATTATCACCATTAAATTATATGTTAAAAAAAAATATATATACTTAGTTATATATATTATAAATTATTTGCTATATCAATAAAAACGTTTAATGGAATATCTTCTGCTCTATTATTTAAAGATAAGTTATATTTACAAAGTATTTGTTCTATTATAGACAAATTAAAATCCCTTAAATTATTTCTTAATGTTTTTCTCTTAAATTTGAAGCTTTTTTGAATTAAGTTTATAAATGTATCATTATTCTTTAATAATGTAACATTAGATTTCTTTTGTAATTTAATTACACATGAATCAACTTCTGGTTTTGGTACAAACATATCTTTTTTCACAATAAATAATTTCTTTATATCAAAATAATAATTTAATAATACTGTCATATAACCATATTCTTTGGATTTAGGCAATGCACAAAACCTATCAGCAACTTCCTTTTGAAGCATTAGAACCATTTCATCAACATCTATGTTTGAATCAATTATCTTTTTTATTATTTGTGTAGTAATATAATAAGGCAAATTGGAAACTATAACAAATTTCTTGTAATTAATGCCTTTTATATCAGTTTTTATATCAGCCTTTAAAAAATCTTTAAAATATATATCATAATTGTCAAAATTTTTTAATTTTTCAGTTAAAAAAATTTCTAAATCATTATCAATTTCATAAATTATTAAATGATTACATTTTTTTAATAACTCAATTGTTAAAGCTCCTTTACCTGGACCTATTTCAATTACAAGAGTACTTTTATCAATATTTGCACTATTAACTATTTTATTTATTAAATTTTTATCAGATATAAAATTTTGTCCATATTTTTTTTTTAATTTAAAATTTTCACTATTCATATAAAACACCTATTTCCTAATTATTACAAAAAAAACTAGATATCTAGTTTTTTCCATATCTTAAAATTTCAAATTTTACATTATCTGTTTTATGCATAGCTTCACTTTCTGAAGAAAATAATAAATCAAATAATGTGCCTTTCCCAAAACCAACATTTCCCCCTCTATCTAATACAATAGCGATAAAAGGATCCATATTTGGAACGTTGCTAACTCTAACTATTGAATATAACTCAAAAGAATCATCTGCTGCAAGTATTCTGATTTCTCCGAATTCAGAATCATTATAAGTTATTGTATCTCTTACATCATATTGACTTGCAGTTATTCCAGTACACCCATTACAATTTGGACCATAACCAGTTAAAGGTCCTGTATAAGTTCCCAATACCTCATATTCTTTAGTTGTAATTTTTTGACTATTAACAACTTCTTTTACTTGTTCTTTTATTGTTTCATTCTCTTTGATTTCAACAACTTCAGTCTCATTGTTGGCTATAGGCGTATCATTTAAAATATATAATTCAGATACTAAATCTACCATTCGACTCAAATTATTGTTTTCAACGATAACTACTTTCTTATCTACTTCTTTTCCTGTAAATAATGTCACTAAAAATAGTCCGCCTACTAATAATTGTGCTGCCACAATTAATGTTGTTGCAACTATTTTTTTCATTAAATCACCTCTTATTTTTTTATCAGGCATTATGATTATAACATATTTATTATTTAAAGTCAAATAAGCGTCGTGCATTTAAATTAGTTATTCTTTCCATTTCTTTAAAGTCAACATTTTTAATTTCTGATATTTTTTCTAAAATATATTTTAAATAAACTGGAGTATTTATCTGACCTCTATAAGGTTCCGGCGATAAATATGGGCTATCAGTTTCTAATAAAATATATTTAGAATCAATATTTTTTATTACTTCTATTATATTTTTAGCATTTTTAAAAGTAATTATTCCTCCTATACCTAAAAAATAACCTATTTTTGTAAATTCCTTTGCCATTTCTAAACTACCACTATAACAGTGAAGAACTCCTCTTACTTTTATACTGCTTAATATATTATATGTATCTAAAATAGCATCTCTACTATGAATAATTACTGGTTTATCATATTTTTGTGCTAACAATAACTGCTTTTTAAAAAAATATTTTTGCTTTTCCTTATTAGTATTTTCATAATGATAATCTAATCCTATTTCTCCGATTGCTACTATCTTATCTTTTTGTAAATTATCTTCTAACCATTTTAAATCATCATCTTCTATATTTTCTAACTCAGTTGGATGAAAACCAATTGCTCCGTATGCCATATCATATTTTTTTACAATTTCTAGTACTTCATTATTAGAATCCTTATCACACCCATTTACTATTACTGCGTTAATGTTATTCTTTTTTAATTCATTAAAAGTATCATCTAAATTATGATAATACTCTTTTAACAAATGACAATGCGTATCAATCATTAAAAAATTACCTCCCATTATATAATAAAAAAGCATATTTTTACATATACTTTTTATTTTCTTATTTTTTCTAATACGTACTTAATTATATATGAAATTATAATTAGTAAGTACATAAAATCAAGAACATTAAATATATTAATAAAACTTATTAATATAAATCCCATCAATATTGCTAAAATTATAACAACAATAAATTCATCAGTTAATCTTTTAAGCATTAGCAGTCTTCCTTTCATTTTTACTGCAATACTACAAAAAACACACACTTAAAATTTTAACAAAAAATAAATTGTTAGTAAATATTTTATAAAAATATAATTTTTTTTACATTTATATGTAAACTATTTCATATTAATCCTTTGAAATAACACTTCTGGATTATTCAAATGATTATTATTTTCATACAAACCAAATTTAGTTAAAGTATCAAATGCTACTTGTTTTGTATTTATTTGAAAAAATATTTTATTAGCAGTACTTGGTAAAAATGGTTGCAATAAAACTGCCCCAATTCTTATTGATTCTATTAAATTATATAATATTGTAGACAATCTATCATAGTTATTGGAATCTTTATATAAAACCCATGGCATTGTATCATCTATGTATTTATTACATTTTCTAAACAATTCAAAAATATTATCTAGAGCCACAGATATTTCTAGGTTATCCATATTTGTATCTACTTTATTTTTTAATTTTACTGCATAATTAATAAGATCATTATCAATATCTTCTTTTTCTTCTTTATTTGAAACTATTCCATTAAAATATTTGATTGACATTCCAATTGTTCTATTTACTAAATTACCTAGTATGTTTGCTAAATCTGAATTAGTTCTATTTATTAATAAATCTTCTGAAAAGTTTCCATCGTTTCCAAAAGGGACTTCCCTTAATGCAAAATAACGAACCGCATCTACTCCATATTCTTTTATGTAATCTCTAGGATCCTTATAATTACCAAGGCTCTTTGATATTTTTCCACCATTAATTACCAACCAACCATGTCCATATACTTGTTTTGGCAACTCTAGTCCAAGAGCCATTAACATAATTGGCCAAATAATTGTATGAAATCTTACAATTTCTTTACCAACTATATGCAAATCAGCTGGCCAATATTTTTTAAATAAAGTATCATCTTTAGTTAGATATCCTAGTGCCGTTATATAGTTGCTTAGAGCATCTAACCACACATAAACAACATGTTTGTCATCAAAACTTACAGGTACACCCCAATTAAAACTTGTTCTAGAAACACACAAATCCTCTAATCCCGGTTTAATAAAATTATTTATCATCTCATTTTTCCTTGATTGGGGTTGAATAAAATTAGGATGATTTTCAATATAATCTACTAACCTATCTTGATATTTTGATAATTTAAAGAAATACGCTTCTTCGCTTACTTCATTTACTTCTCTTCCACAATCAGGACATTTACCATCTATAAGTTGAGTTTCTGTCCAAAATGATTCACATGGGGTACAATACTTTCCTTTATATTCCCCTTTATAAATATCACCTTGATCGTATAATTTTTTAAATATCTTTTGCACAACTTCTACATGTTCCTTATCAGTCGTTCTTATAAACTTATCATAACTAATATCTAAACTCTTCCATAAATCTTTTGCATTTTCTACTATCTTATCAACATATTCTTGTGGAGAAACATTACTTTCTTCTGCTTTTTTCTGAATTTTTTGTCCATGCTCATCAGTTCCTGTCAAGAAAAAAACGTCGTATCCACTCAACCTTTTATATCTTGCTATAGCATCAGCAATTATTGTAGTATAACAATGTCCAATATGAAAATTAGCTGATGGATAATATATTGGTGTCGTTATATAATATTTTTTATTCATTAATCCCATCTCCCTTATTAGTGCTACCAAAACCACCACTTCTATTATTACTCGATTTATCATTATTTACTAAAAGATATTTTTGAAATATTCCTTGAACAATTCTATCTCCTTTTTTAAACTCAACTTCCTTATCACCTTCATTTTGTATTCTTATAAACATATGGCCTTCATTTGTTTTATTATTAAAATAATCGGCATCTATTATAGCTACTTGATTACACATTCGAATATTATATTTAAATCCTACACTTCCTCTTATATAAATTCCTAAAAACTCATCATCATTCATCATTACTTTAATACCGGTTGGAATTATTATTGTCTGATTTGGTTTTATAGTAATATCATAAGGTAGATAAAAATCATATCCTGCTGACTTTGAAGTTTTTCGCTCAGGCAATTGTAGTTCATCATACTCAACATCACTATCTTTAAAATCATTCTTAAATTGTTTTTCACTTATTTTTTCAAATTTACGCATATTACACATCCTATAAATATTTATTAATCAATATTATATTATCATAAATTAAATTATATTACAACGACCATTTACATTAATATTATTAGGTTGTTATTTATATTCTCTTATATATTTAGGAGAATTTTTAGATAATTTATTAATACACAAATATGCTTGTCCTAAAACATTAATTTTATATCCCATATATTCACTTAGTTTTAGTCTAAATAAATTAATAAATTTTTCTAAATTAATGTCTTTTTCTTTATACATTTTTAATAAATTTATATCATTTCTTATAAAATCATCAAAATATGTATCTATTAAAAAATAATAAATTACCATATTAAATCTTTCTAAATTTTTTATTAATAATTCTTCATAGCTTAAATTTGAATAATAGTAATTAACAAAATCTATTATATTTATTTTATCACTACTATACATTAAATTGTACATTAAATCTTCTATCTGAATTCCATTTTTTGAAACTAATTCTATGTCACTATTTACATCTTTTATCGAACGTAAAAATAAATCTATATTTATAGTTAAAGGGTTTACTTGGTTTAACATCATTCCATTTACGTAATCAGTAATATATCCAACGCAAAGATTATCAACCATGATTACATCAGTCATCCAAATGAAAGTCTTATTTTTTACATTACTAAACTTAAAATAAAAATCTATATCGAAATATGAAATACCATCCTCTAAATAAGAAGAAAATATTTTATATACTTTATTATCAATTAGGTTATAATAACATTCTCCCTGTGTTCCCTTATCCAAAAAATATAATGATTTTATGAAATTCAAAAGCTCAAACTTATTATTAAATTTTACCATAAATTCCCCCACAAATTAGCTATAAAAAGCAAAAAATATTATATAATAATAATATTTTTCTGTCAAACTTTCATAATAATTGTTGATTTACACAAAATGCTTAGATAATATTCTAGCCAAAATAACAGCAATCTTTTCATCAATTTCTGACAATTGATATTCAGTAGATAAAATAATTACTGCTCCAATTGCATCGCCGTTATTTACAATTGAACTAAACGAATAATAGCCACTATCTGTTTGTTGTTCTACAAAATTAAATTCTTTTTTTTGCCTTTCTACAAAATTATCTCTTCTATCAATTGAACGTAGAGTAAATTCTGTAATATCTTTGTCTTGATATTGTTTCTTTATATTGCTTGATACACCTATTACTTTTTTTCGATCTACTACTATTATATTACATTTTATTACTTGACTAAATATATCGACATATTTATTAACTACATCATTTAAAGATTCCACTGGAGAATATTTTTTCAATATAATGTTATCATCCTCTATTAATATTTCTAAACTTTCTCCATTATCTATTCTTAGTTTTTTTCTTATCTCCTTCGGAATAACAATTCTTCCTAATTCATCTATTCTACGTATAATTCCTGTTGTCATACATTGGTCCTCCATTCAATATTAATATGGAGTATCTTCTTTTTTTTTATGCAATTAAATCAAAATTTATGTAAATTCCTTTTTTAACATTTCAAGCATTTCTATTAAATATATTAAAAAATGTTTATCTAAATTTGATATATCAAAATTTACAAAAATTTTATTATCTTTATAACTTAATTTAAAATTTTTATGTATTTTGTAAATATTTACAAATAATTTTTCTCCGTCTATTTTTTGAGTTAATTCTGTTGGTAATTCAATTGTAATTTTATTTTTTATTTGCCTAATATTTTTTATTTTAAGTGATTGAGCAATTTTTTCAAACCATTCTTCATACATATAAATATGCATACTTTCAGATATTTTACCAAATCTATTTTCTAATTCATCTTTTATCTGTTCCATTTTAGAAAAAGAATCTATTTCGTTTATTTTCTTATGAATTTCTATTTTTAAACTATCATCACTTACATAATTATTACTTATGTGAGTATCTATATCAATTAAATAATTGCTTTCTACTTTTTCTTCTGTTTCTTCTAATTTATTACCCTTTAGCTCCATTACTACTTCATTTAAAAGTTTTAAATACAATTCTATTCCTATTGTGTCTATAAATCCAGATTGTTCACTACCCAAAATATCTCCAGCTCCTCTTATTGAAAGATCTCTCATAGCTATTTTAAATCCACTTCCCAATTCCGTAAACTCCTTAATTGTATTTAATCTTTTTATTGCAAGTTCGTTTAAGACTTTCTTATCATCATACATTAAATACGCATACCCAATTTTATTACTTCTTCCTATTCTTCCTCTTATTTGATATAACTGAGCTAACCCAAACCTATCTGCGTCTATTATTATTAAAGTATTTACATTAGGTATATCTATTCCAGTTTCTATTATTGTAGTACAGATTAAAACATCATATTTATAATTTATAAAATCTACCATTATATCTTCCAATTGGTTTTTAGTCATTTGTCCATGTGCAAATTGAACTCTAGCTTCCGGAACTAACTTCCTAATTTCGTTTGCTTGTTCTTCTATATTTTTAACTTTATTATATAGTAAAAAGGTTTGCCCATTTCTTGATAGCTCTTTATATATAGCATCTTTTATTACATTCTTATTTTCAGCTAGTACATACGTTTGAATAGGAAATCTTTGACTAGGAGGTGTTTCTATTAAAGCTAAGCCTCTTATTCCAGTCATAGACATTTGTAAAGTTCTTGGAATAGGAGTAGCAGATAAAGTTAAAACATCAATATTAGACTTATACTGCTTAATAGTTTCTTTGTGTTTTACTCCAAATCTTTGTTCTTCATCAATTACAAGAAGTCCTATATCTTTAAATACTACATCTTTACTTAAAATTCTATGCGTTCCAAATAAAATGTCAATTTTCCCATTTTGTAAATTTTCTAAAATTTGTCGTTCCTCTTTTAATGGAGTAAATCTATTTAATAATGCAATATTAACAGGAAATTTAGAAAATCTTTTTAACGCATTATTGTATTGTTGACTAGATAAAATTGTAGTTGGGCACAAATATGCTACTTGTTTTCCATCATTAACTGCTTTAAACATAGCTCGAAAAGCTACTTCAGTTTTACCAAAGCCTACATCCCCGCATAATAACATATCCATGGGTTTAACTTTTTGCATTTCTTTTTTTATCTGATCTATTGCTTTTATTTGATCTGCTGTTTCAGTAAATTCAAATTGACTGTCAAACATTGTTTGATTTTCATCATCTTCACTAAAAGCATATCCCTTTAGTGCTTCCCTTTCAGCTGAAACTTTTAAAATATTTTGTGCTATTTCTTCAATTTTTCCTTTAATCTTCGTCTTACGTTTCTTCCATTCATCCGTCCCTAATTTATTTAATCTAGGAAAAACTCCTTCTTTACCAGAAAATTTACTAATCCTATCAATTTTTTCGACAGGAACATATAGTATATCTCCTCCTGCATATATTAACTTTATATAGTCTTTTTTAAAACCATTTTTTAATATAGTACATATTTCATCATATATTCCAATTCCATATTCTTCATGTACAATATAATCACCTTTTGTTATATCTATTAAATTTTTTACTTTATTTCCGACTTTATATTTGTTTTTATATTTTTTAACATCACTATTTTTAAATAAATTATTCTCAGACAAGACAATATAATTATTAAATATAAAACCATTATCAATATTTTTAACTATTAAATTAATTTTATTATTAATTATATTGTTTTCACTAGTTTTAATTATATTATCACTATCTAAGTAATCGCAAAAACGTTTCAAATTAACACTATTTTTAAAACAAATTATCACAGTTCTCTTTTTTATTACATATTTTTCTAGGTCATTCTTTAACCATTCATAATTTCCTTCATAATTTGAAAAATCTGACGATTCAAAATTCATAACTTTTTTCAATTTTAAATCATATAAATAATTATCAATTGAGGAAATATAAATTTCCTTTTCACACGTTATATCATTAATATCATACATATAGTCAGTTTTATTTAATTCCTTTGTTTCCTTAGAATACTCAAAAACTGTATTTTTTAAATTTTCATAACTAGTCTTTAATTGTCCATAGTCATAATAAATACAGCAACTATTACCTATATAATTCCAAATTCCATCAATTTTATTTGAATATTTTTTTAAATATTTTTGTTTTTTTATTACTTCACTTACGTTATTATCCAATAAAAATTCTGTAAAAGGAAAAATATCTATATTATTAATTTCTTCAGTAGCTAGTTGCGTATCTACGTCAAAATATTTAATCGTATCTATCGTATCGCCCCAAAATTCTATTCTAATGGGATTATCTTCACCAATAGGGAATATATCTATTACGAATCCTCTTATACCAATTTTTCCAGTTTCATAAACTATTTTTTCTGTCTCATAACCTAAATCGAATAATTTTTTTATTAAATCATCTCGACTATAATCCATACCTTTTTTTAATTTAATAATATTTTCTTTCCACGTTCTTACTGATGGCAAATATCTTAGAACTCCCATTAAGTTTGAAACCACAATATATTTTTTATCATTACTAGATAGTTTATTTAAAGTTATTAATCTTTCTGTTTTAAACTCAGGGCTTACAGCAAGTGCTTCACTTGTTATAAAATCATCCATCGGGAAAAACAATACATTACTAGTATAATTTAATAATTTATTATAAAATAAATTAGCTTCGTAAGTTGAATTTAACACTAACAAAATGTTTTCTTTATTTTTAATAAATGTGTTATAGACAAATAGTGCACTTAGTTCTTTATTTAAACCAATAATTCCTGTTTGATTTAAAACATTGCAATCAAAAATTTTGTCAAAAAAACTCATCATATCACCTACCAAAAGTATTATTGATACTTATTATTTTCTTTTAGTATTATACTTGTTCATTAATCTTTCTACAGACATTAAGCAAAAGTCTTCTATTATATTTGATAAATATTCATAAATATTATTTAATTCTATTAACTCATTCTCGCTAAATTTTCCTAAGACATAATCTTTTATATCATATTTACTATCTTTTGATATACCTATTTTCAATCTAACATATGCTTTTGTATGTAAATTATCTTCTATATTTTTAATACCATTATGTCCACCACTTCTACTATTTACCACAATTTTAATCTTTCCAAAATCCATATCTAAATCATCTTGTATAATTAAAATATCTTCAGGTAATAATTTAAAATAGTCAACGTATTTTTTTACTACTTCTCCCGACAAATTCATATATGACAACGGTTTAATTAAAAGTACTCTTTCTCCATCAACATGTGTAAATAGATATTTAGCATTAAATTTTTCTTTTTCAAATAATAAATTTCTTTTTTTACAAATATAATCTAATAGTTGGAATCCTATATTGTGTCTAGTATTTATATACTTTTCGCCTGGATTACCTAAACCTACAATTAATTTCATTATTTCATCCCCTTATTTTTATGATATTCTAAATACACCTCATTTTTTGAAAGGCCGTATTCTTTAGAAATATATTTTATTGATTCACTAATTGTATGTCCTTGATTAACATAATCATCTACTAATTTTGTTACATTTAAATTAAAATTACTATCATCAAAATTTTTATTTCCCTCTAACGTTATTACAAATTCCCCTTTTAAAACAGGAAAGTCGCTTAATAAAGTTTCTAAATCACCTCTATAGATGCTCTCATATTTTTTTGAAATTTCTCTAGATATACTTATCTTTCTATTTCCCAAAACCTCTTTCATCAAATTTAAAGTTCCTAGTATGCGATGTGGTGCTTCATAAAATATAATGGTATATTCTATGTTTCTAATTTTTTCTAGTTCTTTCCTCTTTTTTGAATCTTTACTATTCAAAAAGCCATAAAACAAAAAAGGTTGAGGTTCTATTCCAGACGCAGTTAGTGCAGGTACAAACGCAGTAGCTCCAGGCAAGGAGATAACATTATAACCATAACTAGAAACATAAGCAACAGTTTTATAACCTGGATCACTTATTATTGGTGTTCCCCTATCTGTAACTAAAGCAACGTCTTGTCCATTTCTTAAAAATTCTAGAACTTTTTCTTTTACTTTGTCTTCATTATGTTCGTGTAAAGAATATAATTTGCAATTTATGCCATACTTATTTAACAATAAAGAGGTAACCCTAGTGTCTTCAGAAAAAATAATTTTAATTTTTTTTAAAACATTTAAAGAACGAATGGTTATATCTTCTAAATTTCCTATTGGTGTAGGAATTAAATACAAACTATTTTTACCATCATAACTATTTTGCCACATTATTACACTCTCCAAACATTTTTTTTACTTCTTTAGTATAATTTCCATCTGATTCATAGATATACAAAGGTTTATTTATTTTTAAGCCTTTATTTCCATATTTTATTCCCTCAATTAGTATTATTTTTGCATCCTTCTCTAAATTTGTATATACAAATTGAATTTTCTTAGGTTCGATATTATATTTTTTCATAAGTTCTATAATTTCTATTAACCTTTCTGGTCTATGAACTAAAGAAAAAATTCCTCCTTTTTTTAGAAGTGTACTTGATATTTTTACAATTTCCTCTAAGGTAATCAAAATTTCATGTCTCGCTATAGATTTTACATCGTTTGTATTTATTACTTTTTGATTATTTACTTCAAAATAAGGTGGATTAGAAACTATTACATCAAAATAATTATTTTTAAAATAGTTTTGATAATTTTTTATATCATCATTTATTATTTTAATTTGATTTTGCATATTATTTTCTAAAATTGATTTTACTCCTAAGTTATATACTTCTGTTTGCACTTCTATCCCATATATTTTTGCGCTTGTCCTAAAAGTTAACAACATTGGAATAGGAGCATTACCTGTTGCAATATCCAAAATATTCTTTGTTCTATAATTAATAGTTACAAAATTAGCTAGTAATACAGAATCCAATGAAAATTTAAACCATTCATTGTTTTGATAAATAATAGCATCAAAATTTAATAATTTATTCTTTACTTCCATTTATTTCACTCTTTTTTTCTTTTTTGCATTCTAAATAGCAATCATTTTCATATTTTAAACAACATAAAAGTCTTCCACAAACACCATTAATTTTGCTAGGATTTAATGCTATAGATTGATTTTTAGCCATACTTATTGATACACTTTCAAATTCTTTCAAAAAAGCTTCACAACATAATTGCTTCCCACAAACCCCAAGTCCTCCTACTTCTTTGGCCTTATCTCTTATTCCTATTTGTCTTAGTTCAATTCTAGTTTTAAAAACAGTACCTAATTCTTTAGCTAATTGTCTAAAATCAACCCTCTCGTTTGATGTAAATTTAAAATACAATTGATTTCTATTAAATGAATATTCAGCATCAATTATTGACATATTTAAGTTGTATTTTTTTACTAATTCTCTACATTTTTTTATAGCATTTTTAGCATCTTTTTCATTAATTAAGTATTGATTGTAGTCTTTTTTGTTAGCAACTCTTATTACATAGTTTTCTTTTGGTACAACTTGATTATCTTTATCTTCTATTAGATCAAGTACTTGTCCAAAAAAAATTCCTTTTTCATCATTAAATAAAACGGTGTCTTTTATTTCAATTTTTAAATCATTTACATGAAATAATTCGTTTTTTCCTTTATTCTTTATTAAAGCAAATTTCATTATTATCACCTACTAAATCTATAATCATTTTATCAATCATCATATTCATATTTAAATTATATTTTATGTTGTTTTTTACGTCTATCAAAATTTCTATTCTATTTAATATTTTATTAAACAAACAATTATCATCACTTTTTACTATTTCTTTCAATTCATTATAATAGTAACTAATCATAATTGAAATTGCTAACTCGACTTCCTCTTTCGTTGTAAAAAATTTAAACCACAGTTCTTTTATATATATTATAGTATCATATTTATTATTTTCAACAAATTTTACAAAATCAATTACATTTTTTGTAAACTCATCATCATAATTAATTATGTTTATTTCTTTATCAGTTTTCAATTTAACAAATTGGCACCTAGACATTATCGTTTTTAATAACCTATTTGAATTTTGAGTAACTAATAGTGAAATAATATTTTCTGAAGGTTCTTCTAAAAATTTTAATATTGAATTAGAAGATTGTTTGTTCATTTTATCGCAATCAAAAATTACGTAAACCCTATATTGACTTTCGATTCCAATCATACTAAATTGATTTTGTAATTCTGTTAATTGTTCTTTCTTAATCCACATTCCATCAGGGCGAACAATAATTACTTCAGGGCAATTTCCAGAATCTATTCTTAAACAAATTTTTTCTTTCTCATCATTATTTTTTATTTTTGAACATACAATCATTTTTACAACGTCTAAAATTATTTGTTCATAATTATTATATTGACCTACATCAAATAAATAAGCATGAGAAATTTTATTACTTTTTAATTGACTATTAAAATAATCATAGATTTGAGGTTGTTCTTTAATTAATATATCAAACATAAACACCACACCTTTACTTACAAAATACGTCCAAATATTATTATTAACAACACAGAAGGAATGCCAAAAAAATAATAAAGTGTAATAGAAATTGTATTAATAGGTATAATTATATTTATTGGTTCCAATATCGTATTTAAAACAAAAAGAAAAAAGAAAGACATTATTATTTTTTTTAATATTTTAAACATAACTTTTAACAAATTAATCACCATTAAATTATATGCGTTAAATATCTTTTCTTTCTTCTAATGCTAATTCTAACGTTAAAGTATCAATATATTCCATATCCATTCCTAGAGGGACACCTGTTGCTATTTTAGAAATTTTAACATTAAAATCAGACAATATTTTTTTCAAATATTGCATAGTTGTTTCACCTTCAATTGATGGCTTTAAAGCTAGTATTATCTCTTCAACATTATCATTTTTTATTCTTTCTTTTAATTCATTTATCTTTAAATCTTCTGGATGAATGCCATCAATCGGAGAAATTAATCCATCTAAAACATGATATACTCCATTATATATTCCAAGTTTTTCAAATAGATATATATCTTTAGCTTTTTCCACTACAAAAATAATTTTTTTATTACGGTTTAAATTAGAACAAATATTACAAATGGTATCTTCACATAAATTACCGCAAATTTCACATTTTTTTACATTATCTCTTATATTTGTAATTGTATTGATAAATTCGTTTATTTTTTCTGCTGGCAAATTAAGCATAGAAAAAGTCATTCTTTCTGCACTTTTATCACCAATGCCTGGTAAATATTTAAAGCAATCAATTAAATCTCTTATAGATTTTGGGTACATTATAATAAACCACTTAATCCATTACCATATTTTGATAATTTCTTTTCTTTTTCCATATTTAGTTTCTTTACTGCATCATTAAAAGCTAATAAAATCATATCTTCCATATATTCTTTTTCATCTGCTTTCAAGTCTTCTTCTTGCAATATTTTTACAGATTTTACTTCATATTTACCATTTATAGTAATAACTACAAATTCTGACTTTCCTTCATATATATTTTCCTCTATTTCTTTTTGTGTTGCTAATAACTCTTTTTGCATTTTTTGTGCTTCCCTCATTAAAGCTTGCATATTCATTTTATCACCTTCCTATTTATTTATATTCTATTATATCTTCCCCAACTATTTCAATTAATTTATCAACTGGAGAATCAATTTTTTTATTTTTATCTTGATTATGTTCAGTAGTATTTTCTTCTATATAACTATATACTATACCTTTTTTTCTATTATTAATATATTCGATTTTCGCACTATTCCATTCATTTTCACTTAATGCTATTATTTTATAACTTTTACTATATACTTTCTTTATTAAAGTTTCTACTCCACTTAAGTCAGCATTAATTCTAGTTGCAGTTGATTCATATTTAGACACTAACATTACATATGAATCCCCAACAGCTACTGGCAAACAGTCAGCTACCAAACCAACATATTTTATTAAGTCATCATCTGATACTAGACTTAAATTTTTCCAAAGATCCTTAAATTTTATTAACATCTCTTTGCTAGCCAAAGAAAAAGTATTGTTTATCCTTATTTTCTTCAAGCCTTCTATTTTATTTTTATCATATTCTGTTTCCGCCGAAATATTAACCTTTTCTAATGTTTCTTTCATTTCTAATGTTTCATTTGCATCCAATTTTTTTACAGTTCTTTTAGTATTTTCATCAACTATTTTTAATAAACTAACCATTAATAAAATAGTTGGATATTCAGAAACTTTAATTTTCCCTAACAAATCATTCATTTCACCTATAAATTTATAAATAAAATCACTGGCGAAATCAAGAGATAGCGCTATTATTTTTTCGTTTTTACTTTTTATTTTTGTTAATTTATTTGTATTTTTGTAAATTAAAATGTCTTTTACAAAAATTAGCAATTCTTCTATAAATTTATTAATATTTTTACCATTTTTATCAATAAATTCTAAAAAGTTAATTATTTTTAATCTATCTTTATTTAATATATATTCTAGTAATTCGTTAATCATTTCGTATGAAACAGAACAATTTATATCAAATACATCTTCTATTGTTATTAAATCTTTATTCAACGAAGCTAATTGATCTAAATAATTTATTGAATCCCTCATTCCGCCATCAGACAAACGGGCAATTTCATATAAAGCAGATTCATCAACATTAATATTTTCTTCTTTACTTATTAACCTTAATCTTTCCACTATTAATTCGTCATCAATTTTATTAAATTGAAATTTTTGACATCTTGATAAAATCGTAGCTGGAATTTTATAAAATTCAGTTGTCGCAAATATAAAAATAATATGTTCTGGTGGTTCTTCTAAAGTTTTCAATAAAGCATTAAAGGCTTGCGTTGTCAACATATGAACTTCATCTATTATATATACTTTATATTTTGAAAAAGCTGGCACCAATGCCACTTTTTCCCTTATTTCTCTAATTTCTTCTATACCATTATTAGAAGCTGCATCAATTTCTATTATATCACTGTTATTATCAAAATTTCGGCAATTATAACATTTACCACATGGAACGCCATCTTTAAGATCAGTACAATTAACCATTTTTGCTATAATTTTAGCTAATGATGTTTTACCTGTACCTCTTGGTCCTGTAAACAAGTAAGCATGTGAAATTTTATTATTTTTTATTGCATTTGATATAACTTCTATGACATTTTTTTGGCCAACCATTTCATTTAAATTTTTTGGTCTATATTTTCTATATAATGCTAAATAACTCATATATCACCTCTAAATCTATATAACTATTATAGCATATGCTAGCGTCTTTTTTGAAAAAAATTTTGTAAAATCATCTTATTTTGTTCATCAAAAATACCATCATTAATAGTTATTTGCTCTATTTTTATGTTATTTTTTTTGAAATATTCTATTGTTCTATCATTCTTTCTAGGTAAATTATAATATATTTTTTTTATTCTTGATTCTTTAATAAAGCAAGCACACATTGGACACGGTTCTAAACTACAATACAGTTCAAATCCGTCTAATCTCCAATCTTTATTTTTCTTTGCGCCTTTGATTATAGCATTAATTTCAGCATGTCCAAGAACATTTTTCTTTTTTTGGCGGTTATTACGTCCCTTGGATATTATTACATCATTTTTTACCAAAATTGCTCCTACTGGAACTTCATCATTTTTATTAGCTTTTATTGCTTCTAGTATTGCAAGTTTCATTATTTCTTTTTTCATACATTTCACCATTAAAAAATGTGCACACGTTACAATACTAATGGAGCTGCTGTTTTCCAACCCTGACTCAGTTATAGTCGTAACGTTGCACAATAAAATTGTACTATTAAAGTGTTATAAAGTCAATTCTTTTTTTTATCGTTGTATATCAAACATATGTTTGCGTTCATGCAATTTAAGTATATTTTTTTGTATTTTGAACATTTTTTAAATTTAACAAAAAAATTTTACTTAAAAATCCCAAAATATTTCCCGGGAAATTTTTTGGGTTGCAAATAGCATTTATTAAGCTACTTAAAAATTATTTTATTATGCATTTTATTTCAAATCGAATACAGTAAAACTTTAATAAGCAATTAAAAAAGTTATTAAAAATTATAGTAAATGTTAATAGTATTATTTAGTATTATTTTATTATGCAGTAAATGTATAATAAAATAATGCACTTCATTACATATTTGTTGGCACTTTTACATTATTTTATATATGTTGGCATTATTAAGATTTTGCAATATTGCTAAAAAAACATTAATAAAGCAAAACAATGTTTCACGTGAAACATTAATTTAGATAATTATTAAAAAAATTAATTTAATATATA
>ERZ1643249.413-NODE-413-length-49520-cov-8.407622_pt1 | contig 49520 bp, 43 predicted proteins | sample MGYA00579263_ERZ1643249 | MGnify/ENA primary metagenome ERZ1643249 (study PRJEB29033, sample SAMEA4952264) | chicken gut metagenome | biome: Broiler Chicken; feature: Gastrointestinal Tract; material: Caecum | place: Ireland | collected 2018 | study: Broiler...
GATTTGTTTGAACAAAATCTTGTCAAGTGTTGCACTTAGTTTGACAATTCATCTTGTCTGTTTGAAAAAATTTTGCTCTTTTGCCAAACGAAAGAGCCGCCGCAATGGTTCCCCTGCAATCTCAACAGGCTACCCCTGCCCGCGCTCTTTCAAAAGGTGTATCAAAAGGTTTTTTTCTTTTAAAAAAACCGCTTGCCCGTGACGGGGTCGAACAGAAAAATATCTTCGGGCAGAAAGCTGACGGCAATGCGGTCGTTGACGGAAATCGTCTGTTTTGCGTCGAAATTTGCGACTACGTCCCGTCCGCAAAAGTCGAAATGAATGTTGTATTCCCCGCCCAACAGTTCGCAGACGGTAGGCATGACGACACTGCGCCCCGTATAGTCCTTCCCCTCCTCGCACTTTTCAATCAGCACCCTTTCCGGGCGGATGCCCAAAAGCACTTTATGGTCGGAATTTGTATATCGGGCAAGTTGTCCGCACTTTTCTCTGACGATCTCCGCTTGCTTGTCTGCAACGTTTTCCGCGGGCTGTTTTTTGAACAGGGAAAAAAGCTTTTTCAGTCCTTTCTCTTTTTTGACGCCTACTTTGCCGAATTTTTTGGATTCGCCCGTGCAGGAAAGGATCTGCAATAATTTTTCCTGCGCCGCGCCGTCAAAGTTTTCCAGCATCGCCTCAAATTCCTTTGTCGCGTTTTTGTAAAACTCGTCGTGGATCTGCCGCAATTTTTCCCCGCCGCAAATTTTCATACCCCCCAAATTGATTATGCCGTCCTTTTCATACTGCGCTTCAAAGACGTTCATGGACGGTGAACCGATAAATTGGGCGACAAAGATATTGGCGGGATCGTTGTAAATCTCCTTTGGCGTTCCGATCTGCTGAATAAACCCGCGCGACATTACCACGATACGCGTTGCCATCGTCATTGCTTCCGTCTGATCGTGCGTCACGTAGATGGTCGTTGCGCCGATTTTATGATGCAGCTTTACGATCTCGCTGCGCATGGTGAGCCGAAGTTTTGCGTCCAGGTTGGAAAGAGGTTCGTCCATCATAAAGATGGGAACGTTTTTGATGATCGCTCTGCCCAGGGCGACGCGCTGCATCTGTCCGCCCGAAAGCTCCCTCGGCAATTTATCCAGATACGGAACAAGATCGAGCTTTTCTGCCGTTTCAAAGACGCGCTGTTTGATTTCAAACGCAGTCAGTTTGCGGTTTTCAATCAGGTGCTTGCCGTTTTCGTCGACCAGATAATATTCCTCGTCCGCCGCGGCGCCTTTTTCCGCAAGTTCGCGCTTTCCCGCTTCAACTTTTTCGGCGATCTTTTCTTTCCAGTCCGCGCCTGTCTCCGTTCCGCCGCATTCGCGGTACAGTTCCAACAAAAGATTTGCCGCCTCGGCGGAAATTCCGCACCGAAGAGCAAACTTTTCCGCGCGGGCGCGCTTTGACTTTCTGCTTTCCGCCTCTTCCCGCAAAGCCTTGCACACGGCGTCCGCATCCTGTGCCAGTTTGCGCTGTATTTCGCCCCAAAAGAAAAGCTCTCCGCAGCGCACGGGCATGGGATACTTGTTGATGGTGAGAGGAAACGCAATGTTGTCAAAAACATTCATTTGCGGATACAGGGCATAGCTTTGGAATACGATCGCCATTTTTCTGTCCTTGCTCGGCTTGTAATTCAAAAGCTCCCCTTCCAGATAAATATCGCCGGAAGTGATGTCCTCCAGCCCCGCGATCATGCGCAGCATCGTGCTCTTGCCGCAGCCCGACGGCCCGACAATGACGATAAATTCCTCTTTGGAAATGTCCAAACTGAAATCGTGCACTGCCTTTTCGCCGTTCGGATAGATTTTTTCGAGATGTTTCAAGCACAAAAAAACATTCTCTTCCGCTTTCTGTTGAATAACCTGATCACTCATCAGCCTTTTAACCCCGTTGACGCAATACCGTCGATCATTTTATTTTGCGTAATGACAAACACTATGATAATGGGGATCAGCGAAAACACGCCCGTCGCCATGGAAACGCCGACCTGTCCCCAGCCTGAACCGCCCGTATAACCCGTCAGAGCGACCGTGACCGTCTGCCAATAGCTGTCTTCCCCGCTGAGGAGCAGCTGCGGCCAGACGAGATTGTTCCAGCTGCCCGTAAAGGTAAACAGTACGATGAGGAGCAGCGTAGAACGCGCCAGCGGACAGACGATCCGCCGAAAGATCACCCTGTGACCTGCGCCGTCGCTCTTGGCGCTGTCCACAATGTCGGGCGGAATGGAAAGGAAGAAATTGCGCATCAGCAGCATATTGAAGATGCCCGTTCCGCTGGGCACGATGAGCCAGAAATAAATGTAAAGGTAGGTTGCCGTCTCGTTCATCTGCAGGGCGTTTCTGATCTGCGAAAAAATTACAAATCCGGGCGCCGTTCCGATGACTCCCGGGACAGCCATCCATAAAAACAAAAATTTTATGATCCCGTTACGGCCCTTGAATTTGAGAAAGACCAGCGCATACGCCGTGATCAGGTCGAACAGGACGGTGACGAGAATGCAGGCCGCGGTAGACCACAGCGAGTTGAGCATCCATATGGGCATCTTGTCTATCTTCCCGTCGCGGACCAAAAATCCCGTATAGTGTTTGAGCGTCCATTCGTCCCAGGAGGAGGGAAACAGCTTTTCGGGATGAAGCTGCAGATCGATGTCCGATTTGAAGGAGGATCCGAGCATGTACAGGAGCGGAATGCTCCAGATGACACAGATCACGAACAGGCAGATAAAAGAAATAATTTTTTCCCTGCGGCGGATACGCTCGGATTTTGTTCTACGCCTCTTTTTCGTCATTCTCTTTCTCTCCTTCGGCCAAACTGTTTTCCCCTTTGATCAGCGCGTATTCCTCGGCGTAATTTGTGCGCCGCTTTTTTGCGTCCATGGCCCTTCTCTCGATCATGCTCAGCAACATGACGACCGCTCCGAAAACGATCGCCGCCGCACACAGAAATCCCGTCTGGCGCGCATACGCCGCGCCGCCGAGCAAGAAGTTCTGAATAAACATCATGGGCGTAACCAGCAGAGATTCGTTATCGATCTCGTTCAATACATACGGGCCGCCGTACAGGTTGAGGTTTGCGATCAGCGAATTGAACAGACAGATCGACACCGCCGGTTTGATGCCCGGAAGCGTGACGTACAAAAACCTCTCCCATCTTCCGCCGCCGTCCATTTCGCACGCCTCGTTCAAAGATTTGGGAACGCTCCTCAGCGCCGCCGCCAGAATGACGAAGTTTCCGCCGCACATCCAGACGTTGGCGAGCACGATGACAAACCAGCGCAAAAAGTCGTTTTCCCACGGTCTGCCCGAAAGCCACTTGATCTCCGTGCCCAACCACGCATTGATGAGCCCGGAACTGCTCCCCGCAAACATATTTCCGAAAATGATACCCACAATGGTAATGGAAATGATACAGGGAAGATACAGGATCGCCCGAAAAACTTTGTATCCCGGAGGGTGCATATTCAGAAGATACGCGAGCCCGAGCGGAACAAGAATGGCGAGCGGCACATTCACCGCGCTGAATACCAGCATGGTGGAAAAGGAGCTCCAGAACTTCTGCGAAATGGGATCGCCGAAATCGAAGATCCTTGCAAAGTTATCAAAGCCGATAAACTCGTTTTGTTCGGGCATATACGGGTTGTACTGCATAAAGGAAAATACAAACCCCATAATAAACGGAATTACCGTAAACAAAAGAAAAACGATAAAATACGGGCTGATCAGGACAAGCGCAAGAAAATGTTCCCGCCGCTTTGCCGCTTTCCGCTGTCTCTCTTTCGTGCTTGCACTTATTTCCATAGGCTCCTCATTTGACGAAATCGACCATGACGTTGACTTCGTCCTGGCCTCTCTTGATCTCCGCCTGAATTGCATCCTGCGTGCTGGACGGATTGCTGACCGTTGCCACAAACAGGGAAATGAGGTTGTTTTGCACTTCTTTGAACGCGGGCGTCAGCTCCATGCAGCGGAATTCATCGAGATCGGGATAAAAACGCGAAAAATAATTGCTGACAATGGGATCCGACTGATATTCTTGGCTTTCGGAAATGATCTTGGAGGCGCTTACATGACCCGCTTTTGCCCATTGCGTGCCGATTTGCGCATTCTGCGTAAAATAACGGATAAATTCGAGGATCGCCGCTTTCCGGTTGATGTCCTTGACAGTCCTTGACATCGCAAAGAAATGCGAATCGCCGTAGATCACGATTGCCTCTGCTTCTGCGGGATCCGTCGCAAACCACCCGGAAATGGAGGTCGCACCCAGGTAATCGGACACCTCGGAAACGTTGATCCCCTTTGCGTCCGCATAACCCGAAAGGTGTTCGCTGTTGCTCCAGGAAAGCGTGAGATAAAACATGCAGTTGCCGTTGAGCAATTCCGTCAGAACGCTTTCCCTGCCGTACTGCGCGTATCCCTTGTCATAGATCAGCTCGCGCAGGGAGGAAATTGCATTGCGGAAGGAGTCCGCATTTTCGCCCTCCGTCCATTCGGCATACAGCGTCTGCGGATTGAACAGCTCCCCTCCGTTTTGCAGGATCGCCGTCGGGAAGACGTAGCGGGCAAAATATTCGTTGCCCGTTGCCCACGCGATCGGCCAGAATCCGCTGCCGTATTTTTCCTTTGCCTTCCGGCACAGTTCCAACAGCTCCGCCCTCGTCTGCGGGAGTTCTCCGCCCAGCTCTTCCAGTTTTTCCTTATCGTAATAGACGATCATGCTCTGCGCATCGACGGGCACCGCATACAGAGACCCTTCCTCGCCCAGAGAGGAATACCTGGCAAGCCCCTGTGCGTAATTGCTCAGATCGATCTCGATGCCTGAAAGCTCCATCGCCTCGTCAAAAGGCTGCAGCAAATTGTTGTTGGCAAAGGATTTCAGCACCTTCTGGTGCGCCATGATGAGATCGGGCGCATTGGAATTGTTGTTGATCTTTTGCGGAACGGAGTTTTCAAAAGTGCCGTCACCGATGGATTCCGTGTGAACGGTGATCTCGCCGCGGTGCTCGATGTTGAATTGCTGGACGATCTGCTCGAACGCATCTTTATCCGACCCGGAAACGACCGTATTGCAGACGATTTCGACGTTTTCAAAGACGACGTTTCCGTTTTCGTCCTTGACCAGTTCGCCCGTGGTTATGGGCCCGTCATCTCCCCCTCCGCAAGCGGCAAACGCTCCCAGAGAAAGGGCCGTGACCGTCATTGCAAGCAGAACCGCCATTCGTTTGTTTTTCATTTCCAACTCTCCGATAATTTATTTTTGCGGTACCAGATGGTACACGAAACCGCCGTGCTGCGAAAGACTGATCTTCTTGTTCTGCGAGCTGTCCAGCGTCTCCTGCGTCACGACAACGTCGTCCGCATTTTCGGGATCGTTGTTGTAAACGGTCGCCGTGTAGGTGACTCCCTCCTCCAAAAAGGAAAAGTCTACCTCAACTTCCGTCGCGATCAGGGCGTTGCACCCCGCGACGAACCACTCGTCCCCGCTTCGGACAGCCGCACAATAATAGACGTCCGGCTCTCCGCCCAAAAACACCGTTTCATCGCGCAGCGAGGGCAGCGCTTTGTAAAAAGCGTTGTACGTTTCCGAGTAGTACACGTCCGCGTAATCCGCCATGGCGGGCACGCCCGATTCTATGAGCACGGCGAGCGCCATCTGGTGCCCCGCCGTCAGAAAATCGCCCAACGGGTGCACGACAGGCGTAAAATCGCTGGGACCGATGACGCAGCGGGTAAACAATTCGTTGATGGTGACGGAACTGCTCACGTTGTGGAATTCGTTTCCGTAAATTCCCTCGCGGCTGAGAACGTGCGGATATTTCCTGCGTTCGCCCGTGGGCTTGTTGCAGCCGTGCGGGATCACGATCATCTGCCGCTTCGCCGTTTCCTGGTAGATCGTCTCGTACCAGCGGATGGAATCTATGTCCTCGCCCTGGAATTTGAGGCCGTCCACATACTGCCCGTCAAAGAAATCCACTTTGACCCCGTCTATCCCGTAACTCTTATAAAGATCGAGTTTGACGCAGAGATTATCGTAATTGCCTTTGGCAAAGGTTCCGTACGCGCTCGCCCAGACGATGACCTTGATTCCCTTGCTGTGTGCGTATTCGACAAAGGAAAGGAAAACGTCCTCGTCCAGATTTTCGTTCCAGCCCGCGTCCAGCAATGTGTACGTCCAGCCCATGGACGCCGCAAGATCGACGTATCCGCGCTGTAAACCGCTGTAATCGCTCTGCTGTTCGTTTCCGTAATGCAGCCAGTTGAACGTCGTCAGCCCCGTATCCACCCAATCGTAGTTGTACGTTTCCTGCTCCTCGGGGGAAAGCTCCTCGTAGTTGTCCGGTCTCCAATACTGCTGATCGTCGTAAACTTTTTCGACCAGTTCGGACTCCTGCACCGTCTTCATATCGCCCGTGATTCCGACGCGCCAGGGAGATTCAAAGGGATATTCCACCTGATTGTCGTTGACCTTGATACCCGCAGGCGAATGCACCGTCTGCAAGGTGCCCGTCCCCTGCTTATCGGAGGGCATCGTCAGAAAAGAACCGTAAAAGCCGCTGCCGACCAGCTCCGACTCCGTGACGAGCGAATAAATATCCGTACCCTTTACCTGATACAGGAGCGGAAAGGCAAAATACACGTCCGGGCGCAGATTGTCGGAAGAGCGGTAATCGTAAGATTCCTCATAGGAAAAATAATTGCCCTCGGTCGAACTGGAAACGTATTGCTGCGCCCATACGGAAGAGCCCGAAGGCAGAACAAATTCCGTCTTTTCCTCCCGCACGGTCATCGTGCCGCTGCTGCCGTCGACGGCGCGGACGCCGTAACGGAAGGCATACCCTTCGTCATACGCGCGCATGACGATGTCTAAATAAAAATCCCAGCCCTTTAAGGTGATCGTCGTCTCGTTACACTCGTACTTCACCGCGGAAGATTTGCCCGATTTATTCTCGTACGAGCCCTCCACTTTGCGCGTGTTGACGGCGTGGATGGTCGTCAGATCAAAGTCGTCCTCCGCGATGTCCATCCCGAGAGCGGACCCCTCTACCACGGACGTGCCGTTTTTTTGCACGGAATAGGAAAGCTCGCCGTTTCCGTCCATTTTCACGGAGGCAACGATGGATCCGTCCGGCGAGGAAACTGCCCAGTTTCCGCGGTCGGCAAGGCCCTCCGTCTGCACTTTTTCGCCGCAGCCAGCCGCCCCGAACGTAAAGACCGCCGCCAGAGCCAGACTGCATATTGATACGATTGTCTTTTTCATCGTTTGCCCCTCTCAATAAATTTTCGTCTGGATCGACCTCGTCCAGCTTTCGATCGTCTCGGCGACGCCTTTGCCGTCCGTTTCCAAAAACGGCAGGAGATATTTTTCCGCACAGACCTTGTTGACGATCTCCTTGGCATACTTGTAGCCGTCGATGGTGAAGAAATCGTCGGGATCGCCGTACTGTTTGATCAAGTTGACCGTAGGATTGGCAGAATTGACATACTCGTCGCTTTCCAGGACGGACTTTCTCATCGGGATCAGCCCGTATTCCGCAAGTTTATAGGAATGGCTGCTCAGATAATCGGTGAACAATGCCGCCGCGCACAGCTGCGTGTTGCTGACCGCCGAAGCGTAACGGTAATAGCTCAGGCTGATCGTGTGCGCGGGAATACGGCGGGCGCTCTCCCCTTCGGAATCGGTAAACAAATTGGAAAGAGGCATCACCTCCAGCCGATCCGAATTCGCCAGCAGCCTGTCCTCCATGCCCACCAGAGTGAATACGGACATCAGCGCATCGCCTGACAACAGAAGGTCGTAACTTCCGCCGATGGTCCCGCCCGAGATCCCTCCGCCGTTTTTGCCCTCCGTACCGAACAGATCACAGGCGATCTGCAATGCTTCCTGCGCACGCAGCTGCACCGCATCCTGGTTCCAATCGGACGCGTATTCGCCGCTGTCGGGGGAATACTTGACGTATTCCGCGTCGTTCTGCACAAAAGAGACCATGCTGGGCCATTCCTTAAAAGACCATCCGTTGTTGGTCACGATAGACCTGAAACCCGCGTTTCCGCTCTCTCCCTGCACGGCTTTTTGCAAAAGCGCGCTGAGTTCGCTGTAATTTGAGGGGAGCGGAGCATCCACGTTGTACTTGTTCATCAACTCCTTATTGTACGCGATGTACGGGACCGTGGCATAGAGAGGAACAGACATCATCTCGCCCGAGACGGTGGATTCTTTTCTGCCCGCAAAGACGTAATCATCGGGCGACCACTCGATCCCTGCGACGTCGTACACATCGGCGACCGTATAAAAATTATGACTGTCATAATTGCTTGCGTTTGTCCTCTGCACGCGGGAAAGAAGCCCTGCCTGGCCGCCGTAATCGTTGTACGCGCTTGTGACCGTGACCTCTATCTCTCCCTCATGTTCCGCATTGAATTGAGCCGCAATATCCTGCATCACGGAAAGAGCCGCGTTTCCGCCCACATCCCCGATGCCGTTTACCCAGACGACCACCTTGACGTCCTCATAGATGACGTTTCCCTGTTCGTCGCGAGGCACAAAGGACGGGTCGTAACTGTAACCCGCATACAACGTCATGTCTGCGGATACGGCATCCTGCTGCAGATCCCACTTCTGCGTGCATTGCTCGTCCGAATACCAGCCCTCAAAGGTCATGCCCAGCCGCTCTCCGTCCTCGACGTATTCCTGCGGAATGGTTTTTCCCTTTTCCACGCTCATCGAAAGGGAGGGCGAATCATGGTAACCATAGTCGAAATTTACCGTTACGTACCCCTCTTTTTGTTTCCAGGAGGCGTACAGCGTCAGATCGGAGCTGACTGTGCTCGGGAAAGAAAATTTCTGCGACGTCTGAGCATCCGTATACCAGCCCGTGAAATCGTATCCGTCGCGCGGCGCCTGCCAGTCCACGATCTTCGCCCCTTCCTGAGCGGTGACGCGCCGCTCTCCGCCGCCTTCATAATTCAGATCGTAGACGATCGTATACCTCTCTGCCCCTGTGTCCGCTTCGCCGCAACCCGACGCCATGTATAAAATTCCCGCCGCCATTGCGACGCTCAGCAACAATGCAGATATTCTTTTGACTGCTCCTCGCATTCCTGTTTTCCTCCCGTCCCTGTTCTGGCAACCGCTGCCGCCGACAACGTGTTTGCGCCGCCGACGGCAACGGCCGTCCGCTCAGAAATTTGCCTCAATTTTTAACTCTGAAGCAATTCCTGTATTTTCCCTTCTGCCTGCGTTCCGCCGTAATACTGCATGGAACCCGCAACGGCTTTCGCATAATTGTACCCGAAAATGCCGGGCGTCGTGTCTTTGTCGTTCATGTATTCGCACGTCATCTGCGCCACAAGTTTATCGTTGACAAAGCAATAAAAATCGTTGCCGTTCCTCGCGATCGCAAACTTGACGTTGGTCAGATCCTGCGGGTACAGGCCCTGGCTTTCCAGCTGCCCGCGCGTGATGTTTTTGATCGTTCCCGTGATCCCGCCCCAGTCTTCGGATACGGGCCCGAATTGAGTGGCGCGGAAAGAGTTGGCATTGCCGTCCCCTCCCGTCGTCAGGAAAACGTTGATAAAGACCTGATCGTTTGTCCAGTCCACGAAGTGCGCCATGCCGGGAAGTCCGCCTTCCCCTTTGAAGGTCACTTCCGCATAATAGAGCTTGCTCGCCTGCATATTGAACACGCCGACGCCGTATTCGCTGTCCTGCGCGCGCGCCGTCTGCGCCTCGTCGGCGGCAAACAACCCTTCCGTCTTCATCCATGCGCCGTCCGCAAAGACCTTTCTGTAAATGTTGATCGTGAGCGTTTTGCTGGCTTTAAAGGTCGGGTCTATGGGGTCTGTGACCGTATAGGTGACGGTATGCGTCCCTTTCGGAGGCGTGACCTTGCCCTCCGACGGCGTTCCCAGGTTTTCACTGTAGACCGCCTGGATGTCCGCGATCGGCTCGTTGTCGCAGGAAGTTGCCGTCACTGCGGGCAGAGTGATCTCCGTGCCTTCCAGCACGCCGATCGTGCCGCCCTCCTCCGTGCTCTGGAAATACTCTTCGGGCATCACGCCGCTGAACGAAATGGTCGGATCGCTCCGATCTCCGCCGACGACGATCTCCACGCTGTCCGATGCGTCGCCGCAGGTCAGCGTGATCGTAACGATGCCCGTGCTGAGCGCTTTGAGGATGACGCCGTCGATCTCGACGATCCCGTCAACATTTGCCGTGATCTCGTATTCCGCATTTTCCACGGGAAGTCCGCCGCGCGTGATCGTAAACTCGACCGTCCTGTCCGCGTCGTCCTTTTCCCAAAGGGCTGTCAAAGCGGCCTTGTTTGTAATTTCCACTTCAACGGGCACGTTCTGCATCAGGCCCTGAACCTTCGCCTGCGCTTCCGCACCGCTGCAATACTGCATCCCCTGCACGGTCACCCCTGCATAATTATAACCGAAAATGCCCGGAATTGTATCGATATCGCTGAAATATCCTTCTCCGAAATCCGCACTTGTCACTGCCGACACCAATTTGCCGTCGATAAAGCAATAGAATATATCCCCGTCACGGGCAACAGCAAACCTGATCTGCTCCAAGTTTTCGGGATAGACTCCCTTTTCTACCATCTGCGCTTTGGTGTAATTGACAACTTTCCCCGTGACGCTCGTCCACGACGTATTGTCCCCCAGATCCGTCGCACGGAAGGAGTTTGCATTGTCCGCAACGGAATCGGACATCAGCATCACATTGACAAAATTCTTTGCGCGCGGGCCGTCCTCAAAATGTCCCATCCCTACCAGCGATCCGCCCGAAACAAACCCGCTGAAAGTCACTTCGGCATAGTACTGTTTGCTTGGCTGCATTTTGAAAACACCCAGAGCGTACCCGTCCGGATAGAGAGACGTCGCTGTCTGTGCATTATCTTCCGCAAACAATCCGTCCGTGGTGAGCCACCAATCCGAAATATCGGTATATACTTTTCTGTACACGTCGATGGTGAGAGTCTTGCTCGACATGAGCGAAGAATCGATTGGATCGGCGACCGTGTAAGTGACAGTGTACGTCCCCTTAGCAGGATAAAGCGTGCCAAAGCCATCCGTCTCGATACCTTCGCTGTGCGTGACGGTAATGGCGTCTTCTTCGATAGCGCTGCCGTCGCACGCCGCCGCCGAAACGGTAGGAAGCATGATCACCTGCGTCCCTTCCAGAACGCTGACTTTGCCCCCTTCCGCAGTCTCTTCATAGTACTCGCTCGGCTGCACACCGCTGAAACTGATGCTCGGCGCCGTGCGCGTTGCCGTAAATTTAAACGAGGTGCTGACGCTTTCCGCCGAAACTGTCACCGTGATCTGCGTTCCGTTTGCCACATTTCCCGCAAGGGTCAGCTTTGTTCCGTCTGCCGTGATCAGATTTGCAGGATCGGACAAAACAGTGATCTGCGTGTTTTCGCCGGTGAAATAGTCGGACGGTTCAAAAGAGAGAGCCAGCGTGCGCGACGCACCCGCGACCCAATCCTCTTCCATCTCCGTCTTGTTTGTGACTGTGACCGAATCCAATGCGGGACGGACGGTAAGCGCTACGCTGTCCGTGTGTCCGCCCGCCGTGACCGTGATCGTCGCCTTGCCAACTTTTTCCGCTTTCAGGCTCATGCCGTTCACGCTGATGACCGTATCATCGCTCGAAGTGATCTTGGCATCCGTATTTTCCGCATTGAACGATGTGGGATCAAATGTGAGCTCTACGGTGCGGTTTGCTTCGCCCACGTGCCAGGCGGCGGCCAGTTCCTCTTTATTGGAGATGGCAACGCCATTCAGCGACGGGCTGACCGTCAGTTTTACGCTGTCCGAAGCCTCGCCGCTGGCAACGTGGACCGTTGCCGACCCCGCGCTGACTGCTTTCAGCGTACTGCCGTCCACGGAAACGACGCCGCTGTTGTCGGATGAGATCGTATACTCGGCATCCTCAACAGCTTCCCCGCCGCGCGTGACGGTAAACTCGATCGTCCTGTCCGCGCCGCCTTCGCTCCATTCCGCCGTCAGCGATTCCTTGTTGGTGATCGTGACGGTCAATTCGTTTGCACTGCAGCCCGCCATAGCGAAGCAAAGACACGCAAACAAAGCAAGTAACAGAAACAATACTTTCTTTTTTGTCATTTTCTCCCTTCCTCCGTTTATTTTACCAAGCACAAGGCTCGTTAAAAAACAATTTTCTGATCATTTCATGAGGCCTTCTATGTGTCTCGTCAAAACCTTTGCCGCCGCCTTATGCCCATCGATCGTCGGATGAGAACCTGCTCCGGAAGTGTTGGTCGGCAGACGGCAATAGCTTGCTTCCCCGTCAAAATCGTTCACGACGGAAGAAATTGCACTGTCAATTTTATATACAATTCCCATCATTCCGTAACACAGTACAAAATGTGCGTTCGGATAGAACTTTTTCATTTCGTTCAGAAGAGCGAGATAATCGGCCGCAAACATCTCTCCTGTATAATTCGGCGCGCTGCTGTCATTGGTCCCGAGATTGATCACAACAAAGTCCGTTTCGGGGTCGACGGGATATTCCGTACGATTCAATGTTGAATACCAGCGCCAGATATTGTACATTGTGATATCAGAGCCGAGCATATACGGAACTCTGACCGTGATCCCTCCATATCCTACAAAACTTCCTTCAGAACCGAGCGCCTGCGCCGTAAATGAGGCATACGTCTGCGTCCCGTCCGAATTTTTTACGGTAATGGCGTCCTCTTTGGTGTCGGAACAATTTCCTTCTCCCGCAGTGATGGAATCCCCGTAAAAATCGATTTTTAATTTTTCCTCATTTTCTTCACCCTGTTCAAGGATACGGCAATTTGTTCCCGTCTCCACTCCCGTGACGACAAGGGAATAACTGTTTCCACCCGTGCGCTGCTGCGTCATTTTCATGATACGCACGGTATGCACGCCCTCCTTCAGCCCCTCCGCAAAAACGCAGGTCTGCTCCGTCTGTTTTTTGATAGAAATTCTTTCCCCTTCTTCATCACCGTCCAGATAACAGCGCACATATTGCGCCGCCGTCGCATCGCTTTTGACCGACGCTTTAAACTCTGTCCCGTAAAAAGCAAATTCCAAGCCGGAATTTACGTTGTCAACCACAAGATCGCCGTTTTCGTTTTCATACACTCTGCCGTGAAGCCTGACCGCGTTTTCTGCGAACGGGTCACCGTTTTCCGCTACGCCATATACCGTAACCGAAAGAACATCCGACGCATTTTCATATGAGACTGTAACCGCGGCGCTTCCCTCTCCAACGGCGCTCAGCGTATTATCCTGTATTGTTATCACGCTTGTATCGGAAGATTCATATTGCAACAGAGAGACGTCGGCGGCGGAACCGTTTACCGTAAACGAACCGATGGGAACTTCAATATTCTCGTCCCCCTCCAATAAAAACAAAGTATCTTCCGCCAAAGTCAGCGCATAGATCTTTTCCTGCTCCTCGGGCGGAACGTCTGGCGTATCCGACTCGTCAGGTTTTTTCACAGGCCCGCCGCACGAAGCAAAAGACAAAGCCATGATCAAAACGATCATCAACGATAAAAATTTTTTTATCATACATTCCCCTCCCTTACTTGTAACACTACTTTTCCCGCGCTCTGCCCTCTGTACAAGAGAGAATGCGCCGCTTCGGCCTCCGTGATGGGCAGGATTTTATAGATCGCGGGACGGACCGCCCCCGAAGACACTTTTCCCCATAACTTCTTTACAAGGTTATTCAGAATTTTAATCTTTGTCTGCAGCGGCTTTGACCGCAGCGTGCTTCCGACGATCCGCACGTTGCGCACATACAATTTGCGCATATCTATCTGCGTCAGATCGCCCGCGAGCGTTGCGATCATGATCCACTTTGACATATAGCCCATATACGGCAGGCAATCTCCCACGTTTGCCCCGCCCAGGCAATCGATCGCGATGTTTACGGGTCTGCCCTCCCCGTCAAACGAACGAAGTACCTGCACAATGTCCTCTTCGCGGGTGTTTACGATCAGATCCGCGCCCGTTTTGGCCACAACGGAGCGTTTTTGTTCATCGATGATCGTCGTAATGACAAAAGCGCCGAACGCTTTTGCCATCGGGATCAGAACGCTTGCAAGTCCGCTTGCCCCCGCCTGTACCAGGACCACGTTCCCCGCTTTCAGGCCGCCTTCCATAAACAGATTCAGATACCCCGTTGCAAACGCCTCGGGGATGGCGGCCGCTTCTGCCATGGTACAGTTTTCGGGCACGGGCATCACGAGTCCGCAATGAACGGCCACATATTCCGCATAGCCGCCCCCGCCCAGCAGAGCGCAGACCTTATCTCCGATATGAAGCCCGCTCTTTCTCATCGCTCCCTGTCCGAAAGCGACGATCTCTCCCGAAACTTCCAGGCCGGGCCATTCGGGGCAGCCCGGCGGCGGAGGATACGTCCCCTCCCGCTGCATCAGGTCGGCCCTGTTGACCGCCGCATAATACACTTTTATCAGAACTTCGTCTTTGCCGGGCCGCACGTCCGGCACATCCTCCCAACTCAGACTGCTGTCTTTTTTGATCACAATGGCTTTCATATTTTTCCCTTCCTGTCATGAACGGTCTGAACTTTCACAGAACAATTCTTCTTTGATGCGCAAAACGTCGGCGATCAGCGGTTTTTCCCGATTGGAGACCTGAGAATACCGATTGTGGCACAAAACATACCTCGAACCGAACATCCACGCCGTGGGGCGGACGAGTTTTCCGTATGTGCCGCTGGTCTGATACAAAAACGGGATACCCAGGCTCTTTTTCAGCAGACAACAGGTCTGATAAATTTCCGCGACGTCGTCCGCACTTCCCGCCCTTACGATGATTTTGGCAATGTCCGCGCCGCGATCCCGCATCTCCTCGGCCAGCGCCAACGCCTGCACTTGTGACAACATTTTGCCCACGTGTGCGGAAATCAGGATCTCTCCCCCCGCCTCGTGGAGCTTTGAAATCAGCTCTTTCTGCCGTTTTTTCGCTTCCCGATCCATGGAAACTTCGGCAGGGAGCGCACAGGCAAAGGCTTCCGTCCGCCCCTCCAGACTTTTCAAAGGGGCTTTGTCGAACAGATACATCGGAAGATCGACAGCCGCCGCCCCCGCGCTTACCGCATTCAAAAAGACGGACGAGAGAACTTCGGGATCTTCTTCGGGACGATAATCCAAAGCCATGAGCGGCCTGTTTGCCGAGGCGATAATAGAAGAGATCACCTCCGCGCTTTGATATTGCTTATCCAGAAGCTCGATGTGCAGCAAAAAGCCGTCTGCCCCCTGTCGCTCGGAATCCTGTATGTCAAAAATTGCTTCTTCGGGCGTCCTTACGCGCAAAGAACTGATCACGGAAAACTTCCCCATTGTTGAAAATCTTTGTTTGCGCCCGTCCTTCTGCTCCATTTCTATACCCCGTCTTCCATCAGCAGATGTCTGCCGCCGTCCATCAATATCGTTGCGCCCGTCACGAAAGAACTCCTTTCCGACGCGAGATACAACACCATATCCACGATCTCCTGCGGGTCAGCCGCTCTCCCCAGGGCCGTCTTCATGTTCGCCATTCCCGGGCGGGTCAGCACAGGACCCGGCGCAACGCAATTTACGCGTACGCCGTACCTGGCGCCCTCTTTTGCCAGCGATTTGTTCAGTCCGTTCATGATTGCGCTCTTCGATATCGCGTAGTCGAGCCCGCAAGTATCTCCTTCCAGCCCCGTGATGGATCCGAAATTGATGATGACGCCGCTCTTCTGCTTTCGCATCTGACGCATCGCTTCGTGACAAAAATAAACCGTTCCCATCAGGTTGACGTCCACGCCCCACTTGATCTGTTCGATGGGAAGATCACAAAACTCCTCCCACCTGCCGAAGATCCTGCAGGAATTTCCTCCCGCACAGTTGACCATCACGTCGAGCGAACCGAATTTTTCAATGCACGCTCTGACGGTTTCCCGCACTTCGTCGAAATTCCTTACATCGCACAAAACTGTCAGAAGCCGTTTTTCCTCCCCGTCGAACAGGGCTTTTGCCTTGTTCAGCTCTTCCTCGTTGCAGTCGCATAGCAATACGTTTGCGCCGCGCTCAAAAAAATTTTGCCCGGACAATAATCCCATGCCCGAAGCTCCGCCCGTGACTATTACTGTTTTTCCGCTGAATTCTTTTTTCATGATCTTCACTCCCTTCCGATTTTATTCTATCACCTTGACATCCCGTTTTCAATGTGCTATACTACTGAAAAATAGCACAATACTACTATTTGAGGGGGAACCATGAATTTCAGCGATATCAACATCTCTACTCTCATTTTAAGCAAATATACGGACAAAAAAAATTATCACAGAGACTATTCAAAACTGCCCCGTCCCTTTCATTCGATAGCGATCATGCTGAACGGCACGGGGACTTTGGTCTACGAAAATCTTGTGATACGCCTGGCTCCCGGAGATGTTTTTTACATTCCGCAAGGCTCTACCTATTCTTCTTTCTGGGAGACAGACGAAACATCCCCGCATATCAGTTATTTTTCCATGCACTTTTCTTTTGAAAAGCCCCCCGAAAACTTTTACAACACCACCTATCCCATGCAGAAATTTTTTGTGGACGACCTCCCTTTTCTGATCGGAAAATACGAACGGTTACAGGAAAATCTTTTGCTCCCCGCCGAAAACAACTTTTCCTCAGCCGCCCTCTTTTTTGAAATTCTGGCAACCGTGCTTCCGAAAATGAATATGGCCGCAAACAACCAGATGAACAAAAAAATAGAACCCGCCTTACAGTATATACGGACAAATCCGAACAAACCCGTCTCTGTCAAACACCTTTCCGCGCTCTGTTTTCTGAGCGAATCGCGCTTTTTTACCCTGTTCAGGCAACAGGTAGGCGTTTCCCCCATTCAATACAGAAACAACCTGCTCTTGGAGCAGGCCGCGCAGTACATTCTCATCTATCCGAGCAAATCCATCGAAGAAATTGCCGATTTTTTTAATTTTTCCTCTTCCGTCTACTTTATCCGTCAATTTAAAAAACACATCGGCATGACGCCTTATCAGTACAAACAAAAAATGCTTGACCAAAAATTGTAAAGGGTGTTTGCTCCTCGTACAAATAAAAAAGATCCCGATGGTGTTCCTTTTCGGGATCTTTTTTATCAGCGGTTCGTCCCGTTACAGAAAAACCGTTCTGCAAAACAAACCTTAATACCGAGCTCCTTCCCTTTCCCGGGATCATTATCCGCCTTTTTAAAATTTCATAAAACGCCAGCAGGGCATACCGAACAGCGGCCTGTACTTGTAAGTAGTTGTGCTCTTGGTTGCATACGCATTCAGGGCAAGCTCTTCGATAAGGTATCTCCGCTCGCTGTTTACGATAAGCTCCGGGGCGCCGAGTTCAAGCAGTTTTTCCAGCCGCCGGGCACGGTTTTCAACATTTTCGACGCGGAGCCCCTCCCGATCGATTTTTTCCCTGACAACGGTTTGAACCGCTGCAAGCGTCTCTTCTCTTCCTTGCCGTTTTCGAGCGATCTCCCCGCACTCTTCAAAAATCTCCTTCTCTTTGGCAACGATCGCCGCGGCGTCCGCTTTGGAAAGATCCATCTTATATCGGTCGGCATAGGATGCTTTGTCGAGATTTTCCGCAAGATCGATGGACACTTTCGTCTTCTTCTTGGCAATGATAAGTTCACCATTCTCCATGCAGGAAAGCATTTTTTCGAGATACTCTTCGGGCGTTGTGTTTCCGAGAGTGTATTCCTTGTTTTCGTCGCAGGAAAATTGGTCAAGTGCAAAAATTTTTAACATACAGCAGTACCTCCTCCTTGTTCAGTTTCTGAAAAAACTTTTTTCTCGTTTCAATACAATTCTATACGAAACAATGTACCCAATTCGGTACATATATTCTGAAAAAGATCTTCCTTTCCCATATTCGGCAATGTAACACAGTTTTCTGCAAAAAAGCCGGTTCACCCTAATTTTTGAAAAACGAAAAACTGATTACCTTCAATCATCGTTCAACAGATTGCTGTTTTTCAAAAGATCCTTATTAAATTTATTCCATCGGCCGATCCCGTCAACCGCTTTTCTATATTTTTGTCTTCCGTAAAAATAAAAGCCTGCCTGTCCGAAGGAACAGCGCGTACTAAAAACGGCGAAAGCGGGACGCTTTGATCGAGGCTGTCAACAAGTAAAGTTATAAACAACGGTTTTTTTAAGGTACGTCCCATCGTTTTTTGAACCATTCCCCAAAATCGATTGACTTCCGAAAAGCAAGAAAACTGAAACAACACCTCTTCCATGGCGTTGAAATCTCTGCGCGGCCGTACGCCCTCCGCCGAAAATCTGCCGTCCCTGTCCAGGATCAGCCGAAGCTGTTTTTCAGGGCAGATCTGCAGCGGCAAAAAATCCCGAAAAAATCGTTTCAACTCCCGCCGAAAGGTATGCGTGAGACCTATCCCGTCTGTGCGTGCGGCAAAATTCTGACTGTCTTCTCCCTGCATCGCTTTTCGGTATTTCTCCAGCTTGTTGGAAAAATCCAATTCCACAAACGGAACATACCTCGCATAGTCGTATCGGTTGATAAAAAACGAACACTCTTCCTCTTCCAGGCTCACGCGGAATAAAGCGTTTCCTTCCTCTTCTGACAGCAAGCGCCCGTCTCTGTAGATCCTCGTTTTGCAGTGATCGACCGAATCCGCGCAATACGTTATTTCGGAAATACAGGGTGTTCCGTTCAGATCTGTCTCCGCGTAGATACGGCTTTTTTCGGAAATGCAGTACGGCGAAACCTGCAGGCGCAGCAGCCGATTGCACAGCGCGACATTCAGCGCCGCAAATACCGCGCGCGTATCTTCGCCCGCTATGACGTTGAGAGTATCAAAAAAATTCACGCTCTTATATCCGAATCTCCCGAAATGTTCGATCGTCAGCCTTTTTACAAACATATGCGTCCATCCCTTTTTGAAAATTGCGTCTGTCTCTTTGACCCTCTTTATAATAAAAAAAACGGACGTACCAAATTCGGTACATCCGTTGCATACTGCGCATTTTTTTTCAACATTTCGTCTTCGCTTTGATAGCAGAACTTCCTGCTGAAAGCTAATTATATTTCTCTCTCGCTGATTCCAGGTTTTTAGCAATGCGTTCGCGCAGAGAAACAGGCGAAAGAATTTCCACAAAATTCAAATACTGCATTGCCCAATACTCCATCGCATTGGGACTTGCTTTGACATACACTTTCAGTTTATCGCCGTATGGCTGTATGCGCGCGTTGTCGCCGAACCAATCGACGATCTGATCGACAATGCTGTTTTCCGCCAGAAATTCGATGCTTTCCGGCTTGTCCGTAAACATATACGGCAGCGATGTGGCGTATTCCCTGTAATCGATACCGTTTTCATGCCCAGCAAGAGAACGCAAAGGCGTTGCAGGCTCGTCCGTCAGCCGTATGTCCGTGATTCGATCCAGCCTGTAATGCCCGATGGTTTTCCACTTTTCATTGCCGCAGATCAGATAGTACCGCTGATTGTGCAGGATCATCTGGTACGGCGAAACGAGATGGTCTTTCGTCTTATGCAATTTTTTATCCGTACCATACTTATTGTAACTGAATGCGATTTGCCTGCCATGTTCGATTGCCGTGTCGATGATTTCGATGTTATAAAAGAGGGCGCAGTTATCCGTCTTGCTCCAGTCGTTCACCGACCAGATATTTTTGACGTGCGAACGAAAATATTTGTTGGAAAGAGCACACAGCCTTTCGATCAGATCTTTGGAGTGTCCGGCAGTGATATATCGGCTGGAAAGCACGCCGTCTATGAGCATCCGCAGCTCGGAATCCTCAAATTCGCGCGAAGCAAGATAACTTCCCCTGCGGTCGGACAAAATATCATACCCTGCATCTTTAAGAAGAAAGATGTTGCGGCCGATCGCCTTGCGCTCGATAACGATGCCGTAATCCCTGTCGAGATAGCGGGCGATATCCTCCTGTTTGAGAGGGTTGTCGTAATCGCTGTATTGTTCCAAAATCTGTAAAACGCGCAAAAGCGCCAATTTTTTCGGTTCAAGAGAGTTCATATCCATTTCCGCTTTTTTACTTTTTATCATTCGGAAGAGCTTGCTAGGAAAATTTTACACGCAAAACTCACGCAGTCTCTGCCAGAGCATGACCATGGCGAGAGTGTCGAGTCCGCAGTAGGCCAACAGGCTTTGGCGAAGTTTGTCGCGCTCCTCTTTTTCCATGCCGCGCAACGCAAGATAAGTATCCGTTGCCTCGCTGCCGTTGTGCACGTCCGCCAGGTTGTGATAATCGAGATTTGCATTCTTCGGAAACAATGCGGGCAATACCTTTTTGATAGAAAAACTGCCGCCCATCGCACGGTCGTACACATAGCCCTTACGGAACACGTCCAGCAGGTCGCGCACGTTTTCGCAGATGGCGAGAAGTTTTTCGGAAAGGTCTGGAAAAGTTTCCGCAAGTTCTTTCAGTCTCCCGCACTCGAACCCCTTGTTGTATGCCAGGACACAGGCACCTTTCGGAAGATCTGCGATCAACCGTTCGGCGAGCGCGCGGCGCGGATCTGAGTTTTCATCCGCCAAAAACTCTCTATGCACGAGCGCAGCATCCTGGTTTTCAAGAATGTGCAGCGAATATTGGAACGGCACCTGCTGATAGGGTTTTAATCCGTCGTACAGAGGCACCCCCGTCTGAAAGGTTTCAAAATCCAGAAAACACAGCGGATACCAAAGCGTTTCCAAAAAGCTTTTGACGCCGAGACGGTCTATGTGCGTTGGCAGTTCCAGCTGCTCAAACTCTACCTGGCGCTGCTGCGCCTTACTCAAGGGAATGCCGCTCTTCACGATGTCCGAAAAGGAGACGATCCCGCGCCGCAGATATTCGCACGCCTTTTTCACGGACAAGCGATACAGATCGAATACGTTCGGGCAGGGAAGATCGCGCGCACAATATTGCCAATACGCGCACCCGTACGGCGCAAAACATTGCTCTCCGATGATCTGCGGCGGTTCTTCTCTTTGGGCAAGGCAGGCTTTCGCCCGCTCGGTATTTTGCGCAACCTCTGCGTAATACGGCAAAATCGCGGCCGAAACATCCTGCACTCTGAACAGTTTATGAATGTCTATCTCCCCTTGCCGCACATAGGTATTGTCGATAAAAACGATATACGTCCCCTCGATTTTGAGACCGCTCTGCTCCAAAACCCAGCGCTGGTAGGCAACATCCCAAAGATATACGTCCTTGATGTCGGTACTCGACTTGACTTCGCAGATCTCGTACCCTTCCCCCGATTTGTGCAGGATATCGACGGCGCAATAGCAGCCGTTTTTCGTGAACGCCGCTTCGCAGATATTTTCTTCCCCTGCAAGGAGATACTTTTGCGTATTTTTCAGCATTGCGGGAATATCAAGCTTTCCCTCCGCCGTGTACGCCGTCGTTTCGACAAATTTGCCAAAAAGTCCCATGGCAAGGTCGCCGATCACGTTCCCTTCCTGAAAGCGGCGCTGCAGAGATTCGTCCTGCACGGCGAGCTCGGGGCGATATGTATCCAGCCATAGCATTTTCGGACATTGGCAAAAGCGCGTATATTTGCTTTTGGATAAATTCATCCGTTTTTCCTCCGTATTCCTTCCCTTCCTTGTATCACACTTTTCCTGCGGCAAGAAATCTGTTTATCGGCCCCGAAAAGTAAAAAGAATGTAATATCCGCAAAAATTGGAAATACAATCATTCATATTTTATATTATACCATTTCATCCGTGCAAAAACAAGACTTATGCAAAACTTTTTAGATAGTGGCCCACTTTTTATCGGGGCAATCCTCTCGCACTGTTTCCGCAGGCTCTTTACGGCACAGAGTGCGATCTCTCTTTTGTCAATTTATGAGTCCATTATACGCAATACTATGTACTGTTTTTGGGACTTAACCGAAAGCCCCTATGCAAATCGGTCCAAAGCATGACTTACAAAGAAAAGATCGGAATTCATAACAACAACACGGACGAAACAAATCCTGAAAACGAAAGCCCTCGGTTTTTTCTTATCAAATACCCCCTCCGCCGTCGGCTGCGGGATCGATCAGATAAAAGGATGCCCCTGCAAAAGAATTTAACTTTTGCAGGGGCATCTCCCTTTACGCGCCCTGCCGACAGGCAATGCACAAAAAATTCCGATAACGCGTTTTTTATGAAAACTTTTTCGACTTTCTGTACTTCTCCGCGTGTTCCGTTTCAAAAATATACAGAGCAGACCGCGCGCGGCTCATGGCGACGTACATCAAATCGGGTTTATTGTAAGTTTGGATGTCCGCGAGAATAATGACCGAGTTTTCCAAACCTTTAAAGCCCTGTATCGTCGAATAAGTGATATTTTCCGTCTCCTCATCCACCTCGTCGATTTTGTATTTTGTGATCTTTGACACGACAGATTTTTCCCTTTTGAACGGAGACGAAATTGTAATATCTCTCTTTTTGATCCCTCCTGCCAGAATTGACTTGATTTCCGACTCCAAATCGGCATCCTTCCCCTGAAAAGAGTCGATCGTATCGATCTCGATTTTCAGATTTTTATAGTTCGACCGATCGATTTTCCCGTTGAGCAATCTGTTTTGCCCCTTATAGGGAGAGATCACGGCAACCTGCGCATTTTTCAGCGAACGATCCGGCAGATCCAGGATTTTCAGAATGATTTTCAGTTCGTCTTCGTTAAAAGGAGAGGCACTGCCCTCCGATGTATGATTTGTTCCCCATGCGCGGTGCGGGTCATAATCCACCCATACGGCGCTCGCGTATGTCACGATTTTCCCTATACGTTACGGTATTTTCAGGACTTTTCGCTGTAGATCTTTGCAATTTCGCCTGCTTTTTCCAGGATCTCTTTCCGCAGCCACTGCGGCTCCAAAACCTCGCAGTGTTCTCCGAATCCCAGGACAAAATTTTTAATATCCTCTTTGTTCTGCATTTTGCAGGAAAGAATCGTCGTATTGTTGTCTATCTCGTCAATGCTCTGTTCTTTCCCGTAAATTCTCTCTTTGATCAGCATGGCGTATCTGCCCGTCAGTTTCAGCCTGATCGGATACCATTCCCCGTTCTGCTTCATGCCGTATTCGTCCAGATAGTCCCTCTCGTTATAAGTCAGCAACACGCGGAATTTGCGCTCCGTCACCTTGAAAGACTGGATGCGGTTGAGTTTGAAATAGCGTATTTCCGCCGATTTTTCGTCAAAACCGAGCGCAAACCAGGCATTGTTATACATGAAAAGCTTATAAGGATGAAAAAAGCGATGGGATACCTCATTGCTCAAGGATAGGTATTCCATCTCAAAAACTTTTTTACCGCGGATGCAGTTTTCTGTTGCGTCATACCGCTTGCGCAGTTCCTCTTCCGACATTGCAAGCGGAAATCGGTTTGCGACCAGCAGATCGTCAGACAGATCGTGCCCGACGGCCGCCGCCGAAACTTTCGCCATCGCATCGGAATAGTCGGAGATCTGCATGAAATTGTTTCTCGCGCGCAGATAATCGTACCCTGCCATGAGCCCCTCTTTTTCCTTTTCCGTCAGTCTCACCGTCGGAAAAAGCATGGATTTCTCCAGGGAATATCCGCCATATCTGCCGGGGTACGATTCGATATAATACCCCGCCGCCTCCAGTTCCTTTTTATACTCCGGGATATTGCGCGGATTTGTTTCCAACAGGTCTGCCAGTTCGGATACGGAAACAATATCCCTGCTGTACAGTATTCCCAGCATTCTGATACACAACGACGTTTTACTCATGATAGTTTCCCGACTCGATCCAATCGCCCTGCATTCCGAACAATTCTCCGACTCTGCAAAGCGTCAGCCCCTGTCCCGTCGGCGCGCCGCAGCTCATTCCTCGATCAGCAGCGTTTCGCCGTCAAAACAAAAGCGGCAGAGAATACAGTTGACAATTTTATTGATTTCTTCCCTGATCTCGCTCTGCGGAGAATTTTTCTTCAGACATTCGTTCAGCCTCCTCCCGTACACCGATACAAAACTGTTCTGACCGTCCGCCTTTTCAAAAAAATACTCCCTGTCCTCTTTGTTCCAGGGCATCTGGCAGCGGAAAATCTGTTTGATGTTTCCCTCTGCGTCATAGATCGGCACATATAAGATTTGGTTGAACGTGTTGTCGAACATTGCATTTACAATTTCTTCCGGCGTTTTGTCGTCTTTTGAATATGCCGGGCGTACTTCTGTATCCATTGTGATGGAACAATCGGCAAAAGCCTTGTTGCTCAACGCGTCCTTTGTCCAAAGCTCGATCGCCTTCCTGTGATCCTCTTTCACGGTATCGCCCAGATAATACATGCACCCGAGAAAACGGATCGCCTCGTTGTATCCGAGTTCCGCGGCTTTTTCGCACCATTCAAGCGCCTTTACGCAGTCCCGCTCTTCCCCGAATTGTCCTTCCCGATAGATGCCGTATAACGCATAGCAGGCCTCTGCATCCCCGTTTTTCGCTCTTTTCAGATATTCTTCCACTCTTTTGTCCATATAGACCCCCTTGTATTGATCGGGTAAAGGTTGTTTCCGTTTTAAAAAATTGCCGCAACCTTTCCCGTTTTTATAATATTGAATTTATTATATCACGCATTGGAATAGTTTGCAAGAGATGGCTCTCGTTATCTTCGTCGTGCGCTCTACTGCGCTGCCGTTATGGCTTACGTCAATTCACTTTCTTTCCGTTCCTACATTAACCGAAAACGGGCGCAAGGAAAGCATTATTACGTTGCTATGTCCCACGGCATGAAGAAACTTGTGCGTATTATCTTTGCCGTCCTTTCCCGTAACGTTCCGTTCTCCGAACCGGCTTGATTTTTTATTCTCCAATTCACAAGCGGCTTACACCGCTTTTTTGTCGTGCTCTTTTTTATCCCAAAAAATTTTTATGATTCCTTCTCTTTTTTGCTTGACTTTTCAATAGTTAGCTCCTTTTTTTCGATTATACCACCGAGAATATGATCAGCGCCGCACCGCCCGCAATTCCCGCAAGCGCAATGATCCAGAACATCAGTCCGTAAAATCCGCGCAGGTTGTCCGGCGTGCGCACCACACTCCAGATGACCGCAGCCACCGCGAAAATGATCAAAACGATCCCGATTATCAATTCTGCCAAATTCATAAAAACTCCTTTTTATCCGTTATAATCTTCAAAATGATCCGTATAAGGCCTCAAAATCGGCTCTGCCTCTTTCAAAAGTCCGTACATCCTGCCGATCGTATGCAAAACCTCCTCTTCGCTTTCCGCCTCAGCGCGCAATTCCAGACTCACGTCTTCACACTTTTCACCCTCATAACCGCCGTACAGCACGCTGATTCCGTCAGGAAGATCGATGCCGTCCAGGTATTTGTCCGCCTTTGCAAAGTCCACGGCTCTGCCCAATTCCGCAAGAAAGCAAATGCGAATTGCTCCACGATCCGAAACTTTGCCGAACGAAAACACGGCGCTCGCCTTCTTTCCGTAAAGACGAAACACCTTTTCGGAAACAGTCAGCATTGAAAGTTCTCCCCCGCCCGTCCGCTGTCCGAGCACCTCTTCAAAAAGTTCATCCCTGTCTTCGATCGCGTTTTTCGCAACAGAGTTCTCCGAAATCTGCAAAAACCGTGCCGTCGCCTCGATCGCCGCGCAAGCACTTTCTGAAAACCTGTCTTTTTTCAAATAGTTTCCTCCCTGTATAATTTTCTGCGTTTTTTGTTCTGCCACATACCTTCACATAGACACTTTTGACCCGCACCACCCGATTTTACATGCAACCACCTCCCGATCCGCCCATCATTTTCGCTTGTCGATTGGTATTATAATGTTATTTCCAACATTATTTATGTGATGATTGTAAATTGAATAAAACTTTTTCAATTTTGTTGCGCGCGTTTTATACAGTTCTTATGAAACAGAAAACAGGAACAAATTATCTCTCATGGGTTTCATGATCCCGCTCAGTCTTCCGAGCGCGGCGGCGTCCTGCTTTTTGTCGGCGTGTGAAATCATAAACGCATAGTATTTTTCCACATCGTCGCCGTTGTAGAGCATGAACGGTTTGATCTTGGTACGAAGATCATACACGCGGTTGAAATCTGTCCTGCCGTCCAGAAGCGTCGTCTCGTAGAAAGGCTGAATGCTCTCCCTGATCGCCTCGTCCGTGTTGGCAAAATCCAGCACGAAGGTCGACGCCTTCCCCTTAGTCACGCGGTTGAGACGCGAAAGCGTCTGCACGGCATTCACGTCTTTGAGCCGCTTGTCGATGTACATGGAATGCAGGAGCGGTTCGTCAAAACCCGTCTGGTATTTGTTAGCGACAACGAGGATATTTTTCCGTTCGGAGCGGAATTCGCGGCGGAAACGCTTGTCCGTCGTGATCGGTTTTCCGTTTATGTCGGCGTTAAGTTCCTCTTCGGTGTATTCCGTACCGTCCACATTGACGGAGCCCGAAAACGCAACCATGGCGCTGCAGCCGCGGCTCTCGTTCGGGTGCGCCTTCATATACTCTTTGATCGCAAAGAAATAGCGCACGGCGTTGGCACGGCTGTCGGCAACGATCATTGCCTTTCCCCTGCCGCCGATCTGAAACCGCCCGTTTTCCAGGAAATTCGCCATGATCATGTCCGTTTTTTGCGAGATCGTATAGCCGTTTTCCTTGTAATAGCGCACGAGCGCGCGAAGAGCAGGCCCTTCGATGAGTTCGGGATTGTCCTCCGAAATACGCACGAGGCGGAACGCCTCTTTGATGGTCGTGTAGTTTGCAAGAACATCCAAAATGAACCCTTCTTCGATTGCCTGCCGCATGGAATAGACGTGGAAAGGCCGCATTTTCCCCGTGACGGGATCGGGCGTTCCGAACAGTTCGATGGTCTTATTCTTGGGCGTGGCGGTAAAAGCGAAAAAGGATACAAATCGGATGGATTATTTCCTCTTCCTAACACGCCACACGGTAAATTGTAGGCGTCAGGCGGAAATTAAGGCGAAGTCGACAGTTCAAACCCCCTTTTTGGAAAAAAAGTGCTGAAATGCAGCTCCTGAATTCAAATATTCCGCAAGGTGCGCAAACCACAAAATATAGTAACAAAAAAGCACAAGACATACTAAATCTTGTGCTTTTTGTGTTTTGTAGCTTTTCCGTACTACAAAGATGGTGGAGTAGGCGAGAGTTGAACTCGCGTCTTACAAGATTGCCAAAGGGGTTTCTACACGCTTATGCCGCATTTAACTTAAAAAAGACCTCTCTGCGACCGAAGCAGTCTTTTCGCAGAAATCTGAATGCCGCCGCCCTGCCGACTTCACGTCAGGTCAGCCGTTCCCCGCCTGAATTGACGCCCGTTTCCTTCCGACGGGAAAAAGGAACGGACGAGCTGCGTTAATTAAGCAGCGTACGCGAACTGTGCGTTCGTGTTGTAATTTGCATTATCTGCATTTAAATTTAGGCCGAATGTTTTAACGAGGCCACTCGTTCCTCGGCGTGCTTCCCCTTCCGCGCACCTGCAATCGAAACCGGTGCTACCCCATGTCTGCGGAAATCGCACTATTATTATACTGCTTTTTCCGCAAAAATGCAACTTTTTTATTCTTCCAAGCTATGTACTGCCTTTTTCAGGGCAACGCCCTGAATTACCTCCGCCGCTGCTACCGCCGCAAACACCGCTATCGCCGCAACCAGCGAAGGGAGCATGGGTGGCAGGGAGGCGTTTCCCAGCGAAAACCCGAACACCAGCAAGGCGACGCCCGCCGCCAAAAGCAGCACATCCGCAACGATGCGAAACGCCGAAAATCTGCGGGGAAAGTTTTTCCCGCCCAAGGGCGAATACTTCCTTTCCAGACAGACAAAGGCGCACCCCAACCCCGCCGCCAATATAACGGCAAAGCAAACAATGAGAATGACAGCCAGAATTACGGCTATGGCGAGCCCGCTTGCAAATGCGACGGCAAAGATCCCGACAGGATTTTCCGTCTGTGCCTGTACCGTTTTCGGAAAAAAGGCAAACGTATACATGCAAAGCCAGATTGCCGCAAAAATATCCAGCCCGACTGCCGCAAGCTTCAGCGCAAAAACGCGCCGACGAACCTTCATTTCGTTCATAATTTCCCCCTACGTACCTTTAAAATTTGAACGGCGTTACCTGATAGACATAATAATTGAGCCAGTTTGTATAAAACAGGTTGGCGGCACTTGTCCACGTCACCTTGACTTCCGAACAGCTGCTGTCTGTAAAATAATTGAAAGGCGGATGAATGGGCAGCCCCTTTGCGACGTCTCTGTCGTACTCCTTTTTGAGGGTGTAGCGATCGTATTCCATGTGACCCGTCAAAAAGATTTTTTTGTTGTCCCTGCTCTTGGCAATGGAAAGCCCCGTATATTCCGATTCGCTGAGCACAATGAGGTCGCTGACCTTTTTCACGTCCTCCATATACACGGTGGTATGGCGGGAATGCGGGATGTAAAAGACGTCGTCGATGCCCTTTAAAAGCGGATCGTGCTGATCGAGGATCTTCTTGTGCGGAAAGACCCCGAACAGTTTTGTGGGTAAGAGGTGCTTTTCGATGCCGTAATAATAGTACAGCGCCGCCTGCGCGCCCCAGCAGATATAGATCGTGCTTGTGACGTTTTTCTCCGCAAAATCGAAGATTTTTTTGAGTTCGCCCCAATATGCCACCTCTTCGAAGGGCATGGTCTCCACGGGAGCGCCCGTGATGATCATGCCGTCGAAGTGTTTGTCCTTGATGTCCTCGAACCGTTTATAAAATCTTTCCAGATGCGCCGCGGCGGTGTTTTTGCTCTTGTAAGATTCGGTATAGACGAGCGTGACATTGACTTGCAGCGGAGAGTTGGACAGCAGGCGCATGAACTGCGTTTCCGTCTCTTCCTTGGTGGGCATGAGATTTAAAATGGCGATCTCCAGCGGGCGGATGTCCTGCGTGAAGGCGCGCTCGTCGCTCATGACGAAGATATTTTCCTGTTTGAGCGCGGAAAACGCGGGAATATCCTTGGAAATGACGATAGGCATGGCTCTCTCCTTTTGTAAGTGAGCTTAACGCTCAGATTTTTGCCAGCGCCTGTTCGAGATCGGCAATGATATCGTCCGGATTTTCGATGCCGACGGAGAGGCGCACGAGATTTTCGGGCACGCCCGCCTGTTCCAGTTCCTCTTTCGTGAGCTGGCGGTGGGTGGTGGAAGCGGGGTGCAGTACGCAGCTGCGGACGTCCGCGACGTGCGTTTCCTGTGTGACCAGCCTGAGCGCTTCCATGAAGGTTGCCGCCTTTTTGACGTCCCCTTTGATGCCGAAACTCAGCATTCCGCCCTGTCCGTCGGGCAGATACTTTTCGGCAAGCTTATGATATTTGTTGTCGGGCAGACTTGCGTGCCATACCCAATCGATCTTGGGATGCTTTGCAAGGTAAGCCGCCACCTTTTTGGCGTTGGAAGAATGCCGCTCCATGCGCAGGGCGAGGGTATCGCACCCCAGCCAGCTGAGGAAGGCGTTTTGCGGGCTCATGATGGCGCCCATGTCGCGGATGATCTGCGCGCGGCACTTGGTTGCAAACTGTGCGGCAGGCAGATCGGCATACACGAGTCCGTGGTAACTTTCATCGGGAACGTTAAACGCGGGATAGCGGGGATTGCCCTTGAACGCAAAGTTTCCGCCGTCCACGATGACGCCGCCCAGCGCCGCCGCGTGCCCGTCCAGATATTTGGAAGAAGAGTGAATGACGATGTTGGCGCCCCATTCGACCGGGCGGCACAAGATGGGCGTAGCCAGCGTATTGTCTACCGCAAAGAGAACGCCGTACTTTTTGCAGATGGCCGCGATCTTGTCAAAATCGAGGATCTTGATGGAGGGATTGGCGACTGTTTCGGTAAAGACGAGTTTCGTCTTGCCGTCGATGAGTTTTTCGATCTCTTCCGCGGGCGCGTCCGGATCGAAAAAGCGGGTTTCGATGCCCAGTTTGGGGAGGGTGACGGCGAAGAGATTGAACGTTCCGCCATAAATTGCAGACGAAGAGACGATGTTGTCCCCTTCTCCGCAGAGAGTGAACGCCATCATGGTGGAAGCGGACATTCCCGACGCGCAGCCGATGGCGGCGACGCCCCCTTCCAAAGCGGCGACTTTTCCTTCAAACGCCGCCACCGTGGGATTGGAAAGGCGGGTATAGAAATAGCCTTCCGCCTTCAGATCGAACAGGTCCGCCATGCCCTGTGTACTGTCGTAAAAGAATGTGGTGCTCTGCACGATGGGAGGAATGCGCGATTCCCCCGAAGCGGGGCGATACCCGCCCTGTACGCAAATGGTGTCTCTCCTGTAAGCCATAATCCGGTCTCCTTGTTTTTTGGTATGTAAGCTCAGGCATATTCCTTGATACGCCGTTCCGTGTCTCGCTTCAAATCTTTTTCTTTGAGCGATTGCTTTTTGTCGTAAGTGTGTTTGCCGCGACAGAGAGCGATCTCCACCTTGACGAGCGAACCCTGAAAATAAATTTTCAACGGGACGAGGGTGTATCCCTTTTCGTTGACTTTGCCGACGATTTTGGAAATTTCCGATTTGTGCAGGAGCAATTTTCTGTCCCTGCGGGAATCGCGGGTATTGAAGGCGCCGCTCTTGTCGTACACGGCGATGTGCATATTTTTGAGAGTGATCTCTCCCTGCCGCACAAAACAGAAACTGTCGTTTAAGTTGCAGTTGTTTTTGCGGATGGACTTGACTTCGCTCCCCTCCAGCACAATGCCTGCCTCGAATTTATCCTCAATGAAATATTCAAAGCCAGCCGACTTGTTGACTGCGATGATCTTCATAATACTCCTCACTCCGACGACTTTTATCTATTATAACACAATCGGACGGAAAATAATATAGTTTGTGCAAATTTTTTTGCTTATTCCTGCGCGGGAACAAATTCCACGCGGCGGGAGCCGACGTCGCAGGCCGCGACGACAATGCGCATCCTGTCCCCGATCTTGTACGAATGCTTTGCGCCTTTCAGCAGGTAGCGCTCCTCGGCAAAGACATACTCGTCCTCGGGCAGGTTTTCGAGGCGGACAAGCCCTTCCACCGTGTTTTCCAGTTCCACAAACACGCCGAACGCCGTCACGCCCGAAATCAGACCTTCCATCGTTTCGCCGATGTGCGAACGCATATACCACGTCTTGTACAGGTCGTCCACGGCGCGCTCCGCCTCGTCCGCGCGGCGCTCGCTCGCCGAACAGCTGTTGGCCGCAATGTTGACAAAATTGCGATACCCCTGTTCGACCTCGCCCGCCTGACCGTCCAAAATCAGCTTGACGATGCGATGTACGAGAAGATCGGGATAGCGGCGGATGGGCGAGGTAAAGTGACAATAGCAATCGGACGCGAGCCCGAAATGCCCGCAGTTTTCCGCACTGTAGCGCGCTTTGGACATAGAGCGCAGCATCACGCGGTTGACCACGCGGAATCGCTCGTCTCCTTCCAGTTCCTTTAAGATTTTTCCGTATTCGCCGGGGCGGACGTTGGCAGGATGAAACTTTGCTTTCAGCCCCATCTGCTGCAGATACACCTTGAACCCCTGCGCCTTTTCCTCGCCGGGTTTTTCGTGAACGCGGTAGACAAAGGGAAGTTCGTACGCCGTGACAAATTCCGCCACCGTCTCGTTGGCGAGGATCATGAATTCCTCGATGATGCGGTGCGCCATCGTGCGCTTGTACTCCGAAATTTCCACCCTGTCTCCCGAAAGGGTGATCTGCGCTTCCTTGACGTCCAGATCGATGCTGCCGCGGTTTTCTCTTTTTCTGATGAGTATGTGCGCCAAGGCGCACATATCCGCGCACAGCGGAACGAGGTGCGAATACCGCCTGCACAGTTCCTCGTCTCCGTCCAGAATGGCGGAAATTTTGGTATACGTCATGCGGTTTTTGGAACAAATGATGCCCTGCACCAGTTCGCTGTCCTTTACGTTTCCCTTCTTGTCCACGCGCATGATACAGGAAAGGGTGTACCTGTCCTCCCCCTCATTGAGAGAGCAGATCCCGTTGGAAAGCTCCTGCGGGAGCATGGGCAGGACCCTGTCCGGAAAGTAGACGCTGGTCCCGCGGGAAAACGCTTCCTTGTCCAGCGCGCCGCCCCGCTTTACATAATGGGTGACGTCCGCAATGTGTACGGAAAGGAGATAGTCCTCCCCCTCCCTGCGCACGCTGACCGCATCGTCAAAATCGCGGGAATCCTCCCCGTCAATGGTGATGACGAGGTCTTGCCGAAAATCCCGCCTGCCCTCGGGCAGGACGGGCTGCGCGCTTGCGCGGCGCGCCTCCGCAAGGACTTTTTGCGGAAATTCCTCGGAAAGGTTCTGGCTGCGGATGATGGCGTTTTCCTCCACGGAAAGATCGCCGCCCCTGCCCAGCACCTCGCAGATCTCTCCCTCGGGGTCTTTCCCCTCGGGATAGTTGACGATGTCCACCACCACCTTTTCGCCCGAAAAGGCACGCAGTCCGCCGATGACGCGCACGGGCCGGGAAAACCTGCGCTCGTCCGCCTCCACCATGCCGCACTTCCTGTCGCGGTAATAGGTGCCCGTCAGGCGCGGCATTCCGCGGCGCAGGATGCTGTACACTTCCGCCTCGTCCCCGCGGTCGCCGCCGACAACGCGGCACAGGACGGTATCCCCGTGCAGAGCGCCGTGCAACGAGCGGTGCGGAAGGAACAGATCTTCCCCCTCTTCCCTGACGAGAAAGGCAAAGCCGCGCTCGTTGCCCTGCAGCGTTCCCCTGACGAGGCGAAGCTCGGAAGGGAGCACATACCTGCCGCGATCGTCGCGCACGATCTCCCCTGCGCTTTCCAGCTCCTTCAGCAGGCGCAGGACGTTCTCCCGCTCCGTCTTGCCGCTCACGCCGAGCAGGCGGAAAATGTCCGAGGCCTTTTTGTGGCAGAATTCTCCCGTATCAAATTTTTCGCGTATGTTTTCTATCGCAGACATTAAAGATCCTCTTTTATAAGAATAAGCAAAAAGAAAAGCGGCTATTCCTCAGAATAGCCGCCGTGAAAGCAAAATTTATGCCGCAACGCCCCAAATGGTATCGAACTGCAGGATAAAGAAGAGAATGGCAAGAACGGTGAGAACGATCAGAGAAATGGTCGTCCACTTTTTCATCTTGCTTTCCATCGACCTGCCCTTGTTCTTTCCGAAAAAGGTTTCGCTGGAACCGCCCAGCGCATCGATCCCCGTAGAGTTACCGGGCTGAAACAGCACGATGACAATGGCGACGATCGCCGCGAAGATCATGAGCGCAAGCAGTACAAGGCTGACTATCTGATAGACTGTCCACACCCCGTCGCTAGGCAACGGAGCGAGAAGATTGTTGATCATAGACATCATGTCGGGCATAATATACACTCCCAAAAACACTTTTTACAATAGCTTATATAGTATAGCATACCGCGAAAAATTTTTCAACCATTTTTTTCACGGTTTTGATACTTTTTTTGATTTTTCACAAAACTCAGTGCTCGATCAGCGTCTTGCCCGTCATTTCTGCGGGTACGGGAATGCCCATCATGTCCAGAAGCGTGGGCGCAAGATCGGCAAGCACGCCGCCGTTGCGCAGGTGCGCACCCTTGTATTTGTCGCAGACCAGCACGACGGGCACGGGATTTGTGGTGTGCGCGGTAAACGGCGAGCCGTCCTCCGCGATCATCTTGTCCGCGTTGCCGTGGTCGGCCGTCAGCAGAGCGCCGCCGCCCATGGAAAGGATCTTGGACAGGACTTTGTCCACGCACTCGTCCACGACGCCTACCGCCTTTTCCGCCGCTTCCAGAACGCCCGTGTGTCCTACCATGTCGCAGTTGGCGAAGTTGAGGATCATCACGTCGTATTCGCCCGTGGAGAGCTGTTCGATCGCCTTTTCCGTCACTTCGTACGCGCTCATTTCCGGCTTTAAATCGTACGTCGCTACCTTGGGGGAAGGAATGAGCACGCGCACTTCGCCCTCGTTGGGCGCTTCCACGCCGCCGTTGAAGAAGAAAGTGACGTGCGCATATTTTTCCGTTTCCGCAATGCGCAGCTGTTTCTTGCCGAGGGAGGCGAGATATTCGCCCAGCGTGTTTTTCAGGCTCTGCTTTTTGAACGCCACCTGCACATGAGAAAACGTTGCGTCGTACTCTGTAAAGCAGACGTATACGGGCGCGAGGTAGCCGCTCTTTCTTTCAAAGCCGTTGAAATCGGGTTCGGTGAAGGCGCGCGTGATCTCGCGGGCGCGGTCGGGACGGAAGTTGAAGAAAATCACGCTGTCCCCTTTCTCGACGAGCGCCACGGGCTTGCCGTTTTTCACTACGTTGGTGGGCAGGATAAACTCGTCCGTCACGTCCTTTTTATAGGACTCCTCGATCGCCTGCGCCGCGTCCTCCGCCTGGATCCCGTTGCCCAGCGTGAGCATTTCGTAAGCCTTTACCACGCGTTCCCAGCGGTTGTCCCTGTCCATGGCATAGTATCTGCCGCAGACGGAAGCCACCGTACCGAAGTTCAGCTTGTCCATTTCTGCCTGCAAGTCGCGCACAAATCCTGCGCCGCTTGTAGGAGAGACGTCACGCCCGTCCATAAAGCAATGCACGTAAGCGTTGTCCAGCCCCTGCTCCTTGCACATTTTCAGGAGAGCGTACAGGTGAGTGTTGTGGCTATGCACGCCGCCGTTGGAGAGAAGTCCCCAGATGTGCAGCTTTTTGCCCTTTTCTTTGGCGCTCTTCATCGCGGAGAGAAGCGCCTCGTTTTCAAAAAATTCGCCGTCCCGGATCTCCTTGGTGATCTTGGTCAGTTCCTGATACACGATCCTGCCGGCACCCATGTTGAGGTGCCCCACCTCGGAATTTCCCATCTGCCCTTCGGGAAGGCCAACGCTCATGCCCGAAGCGCCCAGCTGCGAAGAGGGATACTCTGCCGCATACTTTTTGACGTTGGGACTGCCTTCCAGCGCAATGGCGTTCCCCTTCTTTTCGGGGTTGATGCCGTAACCGTCCATGATGATGATTGCATAAGGTTTTTTCATAAAAAATTACCTCGCTGATAAACTCTTTTTTCCTCAATATTATATACTATTTGGCGGCGAATGGCAAGCCGCGGCACGCACTTTTTAAAAAAGAACAAGATTTTCTCCCTTTTCTGCGCACTGCCGTACTCAACGTTTTCCCCTCGGAAAAGAAATTTTTTTCAAAGCTATCTAAAAAAATAATCTACAAATTATGTATTATTGTTTAGCAAATATATTATCTGCAAAACAATGCACTTTCACTTGACAACTTGATAAGGATATGGTAAAATTTTATGTAAAGATTTTGTATTAAATCAAATCCGAGAAAAAAATTCACAGGGGACAAGAGAAAAAATTGCCGATCCGGGGTACGGCAAAGAGAGGGAAACGCAGCTTTCCCGCCAGAAAAAGATACTGAACCGACGTATTGGCAGACCGCCAAAATTCAGGACGTCGGTTTACGATACGGTTATGTTTGCAAAAATTTTAAAAACCCTGAGGAAGGAGAACGACACGACGCAGTGCGAGCTGGCTGAAAAACTCGGCGTTAAACAGTCGACGGTCAGCAGTTGGGAGATCGGACGTTCGCGCCCCACATTCGAACAGGTTATCGAGATCTCCAACATCTTCAACACCACTACCGACTATCTGCTCGGAAAATCTGACAACGAAAACAATTACGTCTATACAGACAACAAGACATTGCAGAATTTCTATGTGGATTTCGGCAAGCTTTCCAAGGCTGAGCAGACGTTTATCGTGAAGAGCATTCACGCCTTTGTTGAAAACAAGTAACAAAAGAACAATTCCTTCGGACGTCTTTTCCGTACCCGAAGGAATTGTTTTTTTATTATCCTTAATAGTATTGATTATTTCAATTTTTAATTATTTATCTGCTGAAAAAGAGCCTGAACGTTTTGTTCAGGCTCTTTTTGGTTTAATTGCGTAAGAGAAATTCCTGCGCGTCCAGCGCCACTTCCCCTGCCGCCGCAGGGCGGTATTTGCCGTCCGCACACAGCTCGCGCGCCTTGACGTTGTCCGCCAGCATGATCATCATAAACTCGAAGATCTTGTCCGAGATCTCCTTGTCCTCCACGGGTGCGGCGATCTCCACGCGCTTGTCCGTGTTGCGCGTCATGAGGTCCGCGCTGGAAATATACAGCACTCTGTCCTCCTCCCCGCCGAAACAGTACACGCGGGAATGTTCGAGAAATCTGCCAACGATGGAGCGGACGGTGATATTTTCCGTCTTGCCGGGGACCCCGGGAAGCAGACAGCAGATCCCGCGGATGACGAGGCGGATGCGCACCCCCGCACAGCTGGCTTCCACAAACTTGTCGATGATGGTTTTGTCCGTCAGGCTGTTCATCTTGGCAAGGATCTCCCCTTTGCCGCCGTTTTTGGCCTTTTCGATCTCCCTGTCCGCGAGGGCGAGAAGCCCGGGTTTGAGCGTTTCGGGCGCCACCAGCAATTTCTGATAGGTGTGCTCCGTGTTGCAGATGGCGATGTTGCGGAAAAACGCCACCGCATCCTCCCCGATCTGCCGATCGGCGGTGATGATGTTCAGGTCGGTATATTGCTTTGCCGTGGATTCGTTGTAGTTGCCCGTTCCGAGATGCGTTATGTAGCTGATCTCTTCCCCTTCCTTCAACACAACGGAAATAATTTTGGAATGCACCTTGTAATTTTCCATGCCGTAAATGATGGTGCAGCCCGCCTCCTGCAATTTGGCGGCAAAGTGCAGGTTGTTCTCCTCGTCGAAGCGCGCGCAAAGCTCGATGACGACGGTGACCTGCTTGCCGTGCTCGCAGGCGCGGCACAGCGCATCCACGATGCGCGAATGGTTGGCTAGCCTGTAAATGGTGATCTTGATGGAAAGCACCCGCTTATCCTTGGAACACTCGTCCAGAAGTTCGATGAGGGGCGTCATGCTGTCGTACGGATAGGAAAGGTAGATGTCCTTTTTGCGCACGTATTCGATGAGCGATTCCGCCTCTTTCAGCGGTTCGGCGATCTTCCCCTTGAAGGGAGGATAGCGCAGCTGCGCCGCCTGTTCCTCGGGGAAATAATTGCCGAGCGAAAAGAAAAATTTATAATCGAAAAAGTGCGGTTCCTCAAAGCAGTAGGCGGCGTCCAGATTCAGCTGGTTGCGCACGAAAGCGCACAGGGGCGAGGACAGATCGTCCACTTCCAGCCGCACCACGCCCATATGCGCGCGCGTTTCGATCTTCCTTTTCATGATCTCGGAAAAATCGTGCTCGACGTCCGTATCGTCCACGCTCGTGTCGAGATCGGCATTGCGCGTGACGCGGAGCATCATTTTCCGACGCACCGTGTATCCCGAAAACGCCAGCCCGCAGAACGCTTTGAGCAGTTCCTCCACGGGCACCACCTTCGTCTTGTTGCCGTAGCCGATGCGGTACAGCCGCTCGATGGCGGGATTGACGTACATGACCCCGATCATTCCCCTGCCGTCCCGCTCCAAATCGCAGATGAGATAATTCTTTTTGTTTTCAAAGCGGATCATGGGGTGCTTTGCATCCAGCACCATCAGCGACAAAAGCGGCATGACGCGGCTGACAAAGTACCCCTTGCATTCCTCCCGCTGACGGGGAGTGAGATCTTCCGCCGTGAGGATGCGAAGCCCCGCCTTGTTGAGTTCGCCGCGCAGCCTGACGTACACGGAAGCGCGGTTTTTGTACTGTTTGCGCACCACCGCCATGATGCCCGCCAGCTGTTTGGCAGGCGTGAGCTGCGTCTTGTTGTCCGTGACGTTGGGGCTGGACAGCATTTCGTTGTACAGGCTCCCCACGCGCACCATGAAAAATTCGTCCGTGTTGGAGGTGAAAATAGATAAAAACTTACACCTTTCCAACAGCGGATTGGTGACGTCCAGCGCCTGGTCCAGCACTCTCTTGTTGAACAGCAGCCACGAATATTCCCTGTTTACGTAAATTCCGCGGATAAACTTCTTTTTCGCCTTTTCGGCAGGATTTTCTTTCACTCTTGACCCTTCTCCTTGTCCTGATTTCCACCCTCTTCAACTTCTTCCGTCCGTTTGCGCGGCCTGCCGCGATGGCGCTTGGGCGCATTCTCCGCGGCGAGCTCTTCCTCTGTCTTTTGTTTGCGCGGCCTGCCGCGATGGCGCTTGGGCGCATTCTCTGCGGCGAGCTCTTCCTCTGTCTTTTGTTTGCGCGGCCTGCCGGGGTGGCGCTTGGGCGCGTTCTCCGCGGCAAGTTCTTCCTCTGTCTTTTGCTTGCGCGGCCTGCCGGGGTGGCGCTTGGGCGCGCTTTCCGCGGCGAGCTCTTCCTCCGTCTTTTGCTTGCGCGGTCTGCCGGGGTGGCGCTTGGGCGCGCTTTCCGCGGCGAGTTCTTCCTCCGTCTTTTGCTTGCGCGGCCTGCCGGGGTGGCGCTTGGGCGCGCTTTCCGCAGGCGTTTCCACTTCTGTAACTTCCTCGGCGGCGGGCACGACTTCCTCTTCCTCCGTCACTTCGAGAGCGGGAAGCGCCTCCTCTGCCGCGTCGTAAAAGTACGCCTCTTCCGCGTCCGTGTAATGGTAGGGCGCGCCGATGAGTTCTCCCGAAAGGATCAGCCGCAGATACCCTTCCTTGACGCCATGGTCGCTGACGAGGATATCCTTTGTTCCGAAGCGTTTGGCAAGCGTCCGCGTGACGATCGCCGCGATGCCCACGGAATACAGTTTTTCCGGCGCGGCATCCAAGATCAGGCGGGAACGGTCGTGTCCGCTGATCAGATGCTGCGTGAGCTTTTTGAATTTTTTATATTTCATTGCGCGCACGCCGTCTTCCTGCGTTCCGTACAGTTCGGCGTACAGATCGTACAAGGCATTGGCGTTTGCGCCCACCGTGACCAGCGTGGAAACTTCCCCTTCCGCGGGGAGCTCCTCCTTGTCAAAGCGATGTTCCAGATATTTTTTGATGCGCTTTGCCTCTTTCTCCTCAGGCTGGATGCGCGCGACAAACTTGTCGTGCAGGTGAATGAGCCCGAAATCGAAATAGTGCCGCTTTCCGCCGTCCAGCGCGCACACTTCCATGCTGGCGCCGCCCACGTCCAGAAGGACGGTATCGGGATACATACTGTAACGGGTATTGGCGACGTAATCGCAGTACGCTTCCGTTTCTCCCGAAATGAAATTGACGGGAACGCCCGTGCGGACAAGCACTTCCTTGCCCGCTTCCTCGAAATTCTCCATGGAGCGCAGCGCCGCCGTGGAGATGAGATACAGTTCGTCCGCGCCCAGTTTTCTGCCCTTTTCCTGCATGACGCGCACGGCGGCAACGAGTTTATCCACACCCCTTGCGGAGAGCTTGCGGCCGTCCATGTAATGCACCAGCGTGAGGCTGGCGCGGTCGCGGAAAGATACGTTGATCTCGCTTCCGTCATGCTCCGCCGCGATGAGGGAAATGCTGGTAGAGCTGATATCGATGACACAATATTTCATAACTTCTCCTTATCTGCCCAGGCAGATGCCGATGTCCTCTGCCGAACGCACGATCTGCGATGCGGTGTCCACGAGTTTGTATTTCCCCGCGATGTCCTGCAGGGCGTTGAAGGTGATCTCCCTGCCGACGACCGCCGCCGTCACGCCGAAGCGGCCTTCCTTTGCCAGCTTCCCCGCAAAGCTTCCCAGCCGCGAGGAGAGAATGCGGTCGTACGCGGAGGGATTTCCGCCCCGCTGAATGTAGCCGAGCACCGTACCGCGCGTTTCCGCGCCCGTGCGTTCCTCGATGACCTCGGCAAGATGCGCCGTAACCGTAGTTTCGCCGCGCTCCGTGCGCACGAAGGCGCGCTCCTTCTTTTTATATCTGGCTTCGCTGTCCAGGACGGCGCCTTCCGCCACCGCAATGATGTTGCAGGGTTTGCCCGCCCGATAATTGCGCTCCACCGTTTCGCAGATCTTGTCGATGTTGAACGGGATCTCGGGCAGGAGAATGATCTCCGCTCCCGCCGCGATGCCCGCGTACAGCGTCAGCCAGCCCGCCTTGTTGCCCATCACCTCCACGAGAATGGTCCTGCCGTGACTTGCCGCCGTGGTACGGACGCGGTCGATCGCCTCCGTGGCGACGTCCACGGCGGTATGGAAACCGAAGGTGACGTCCGTGCCGTAAATGTCGTTGTCGATGGTTTTGGGCAATCCGATGACGTTGCAGCCCTCCGCGCACAGGAGCGCCGCCGTGCGGTGCGTTCCCGCTCCGCCGAGGGTGAACAGACAATCCAGCCCCATCTTTTTATAATTGGTGCGCATCCGTTCCAGGCGCGTGGCTCCGCCCTCGTCCGGGACGGTCATCGTCTTGAAGGGGGTGCGGCGCGTGCCGAGGATCGTGCCGCCAACGTTGAGCAGCCCTTCAAAATCCGAGCGGCTCATGGGCGCGCTCTCGCCGCGGATGAGTCCGCCGTACCCTTCCGGAATGCCGACGATCTCGCAGTTTTTGATATTTTCGTAAGCGTACAGTCCGATGGCGCGCATCACGGCGTTCAGCCCCGCGCAATCGCCTCCGCTCGTCAGAATCCCTATTTTCATACAAACCTCCAAGTTTATTTTAACACCGAAACGGGCGCTCCGTCAATCCGATTGAAAAAATTTTTGCGTATGCACACAAAATTTTCCGAAAACGCGTTTTTACGCCAAAAACAGACGGAGCGCCGTCGGGCGCTCCGTCTGTTTCCTTTGTCTTTTTAAAGGTCATCTGCGTCCTGAACGGGCTTTTCCCCCTTCGACGGCGTGCCGGTATAACTTCCGTTCACGTCATACTTGGAACGCATTCCCTTCTTTTTCTTTACTTGCACGCCTTGCTTCCCTTGGTCGCTTTGGAACCGCTGCAATCGCTCGTCTTGTTCTGCGTTGCCTTGGCCTTGCTCTGCGTGCTCTTGCTCTGTTCTTTGCTGTTTTTCATCTCTTTTCTCCTTTATGCTTGATCGAATGGTAAGGGTATTTCAACGTAACCCTGCGTTGCCTTGCACAGCGGGCAAAGTTTCCACGCCTCCTTGGTGGTGGCGCGGTAGCCGCATTCGCTGCACACCCACAGCGTCGGCTTGTTCCGCTTGTACAGCACGCCGTCTTTGAGTGCGTTGTGCAGATAACGGAACACGATCTCATGCTCGCGCTCCACTCCCGCCACGCGCTCGAACAGCGCCGCAATGTCTTCAAACCCTTCCTCGCGCGCCTGCGCCGCAAAGGCGGGATACACCTCTTCGTGTTCCGCTTTTTCGCCGTCGGCTGCAAATTTCAGGTTCTCGACCAGAGTTCCGAACTGAAAAGGATAGCCTGCGTCAATGTCAATGTTATCGCGGCTGCCCGCTTTGAGAACGAGGGTATCGAAAAATGTCTTTGCGTGGTTTGTCTCGTTTTTTGCTATGGTGCGGATGTTGTCCGCAAGCACGGGATATTCCTCCGCAATGGCGAGTTTGGCAATCAGCTGATAGCGCATTCCCGCCTGGCTCTCCCCCGCAAACGAGCGGGCAAGGTTGGTGTACGTCATTGTTTTATTGAACTGCATGGCAATCCTCCTTACGCCATACAGTATGAACGACTTCCCCCGCGTTTATACATTTTTTTCATCAGAAAAATAATAATTTTATTTTACATTTTTATAGCCCTCCCATGATATAAGTTCTTAAAAGGAACATATCCCGCTCGATGAGCGTCATCAATGTTCCGTTTAGCGTCGTTTTGTCTGTGGTGGGGAATTGGAACCCGCCGCCTACCGCCTCATATGCCGCACAGAATGTTTCCATCTGATCGTAAAACCAATCAAAATCGTCTTTATAGATGAGATCGCTGACTGTAACTGATTTTAATTGGACGGCTTTTGCTTTATCTGAAGCGGAAACGGTAACGCTTTTTGTCCTTTCCATCAGAAACTCTAAATTACCGAAAACCCGCTGCATATCCGAAACATTCGCATAGTCTTCGTTTGTCCATGCCTTTATGCCGCTCCATGTCGCCATTTGCTAAAAACCTCCTGTTTTTTTGTAGAAAATATTGCTTTCTATCCCCGTTTATGGTATAATATAACTACCAAAAAAAGGGAGAAATGAAAATGAAAAAGAAACTTTTTAGTTGCATATTACTCGCCGTGTTCGCTTGCGTTGCTTTGTTCTCTTTTGCCGCCTGCAGCAGCGATCAGAATGTTTCAGACCGCCTCGATGCGCTGGAATCAGACATGGATGCGCTCGAAACGAGAATGGAAGCGCTTGAAGCCGCAAATGCGAACTTCCAGCAGCAACTTGCCGCTTTGGACACCTCGTCCGACACGTTCGCAGACGACCTTGCCGAACTCACTTCCAACTATAACAGTCTCACAGCCAGCGTTCAGAACGCAACACACATTGAAAGAGTTGTTGTAAAGGAAGAAGATATTAAACAAGGAAATCTGCTTGAACATTGTTCCTTATATAAGAGCATGTCAGAGGGAAAATTCGTTGTCAGTTGTAACGTCGAATATTCAGCACTTTTATTCCATTATCAACTTTTAACTTGTAAGGTATCTGCCAATTATAATCAACAAACATATGCTATAAATATTTACCTTTCAAGAGCGGATGCTAACGAAAGCACACCTTCACTCAACGGCGGTACAGTAACAGATATTCCCGCAAATAATGTAGATAATGTAACACTTAATTTGGAAAAAGTTGTACTTTATCGTTTTAATTAAATAAAATTCAACTTGCGTAATTTTACGCTTTGCCTCACTTTTGTGAGGCTTTTTTTTATTCTCTAAAAGCCGACACGGAAGATGTGCGTCAGCAGTATCGCTTCCAAACACTGGTTTTTCAAGTTCCAGAATATCTCCGCACTCCAAAAGAATATTACGTTTGATTTCCAACTCAAAAAAGTCTGCAAAAAAAACGCCCGCATTGCGGGCGCAGGTTTTAAGTATAGTCCTCCATGAGTTTTGAAATGCGCACGAGATCGGCGGGCGTTACGAAATTGACGATGCGTTCCCCCGGCGTTCCGTGCTCGGAAACGGCCACGGCAAGCAGCTTTTTGTTTTCCTCGAAGGCAGTGAGTATGTCCTGCAGCGTGTTTCTCTTGCCGAGATATTTGTAGTACACGAGCAGGTCGGACTCCGAAAGGATGTCCGAGACGGGCGTTGCGGAAAGCCATTCGTCCACGCTGACGCCGCTTTGAACGGCTCCGCCCAGCGCCTTGATGATACGGCGGTTGTTGACGATGCCGATCATGCGCCTGCCCTCGTACACGGGAAGATTGGAATACCCCGTGCGCGAAATGAGCAGCACCGCCTGCCGCAGGGACAGCCCCGCCTCGATACTGACGATCTTTTTTTCCTGCAACGTTTCGCCGATGGTGGGAGGCGTGCAGATCAGCCGCTCGATCGTGCGCATTTCCTCCACCACCTCGTCGCAGGGCACGGCGATGATCTGCCCGTCCGTGCTCTGGTGAACGATGGCGTTGCGGAGGCGGGCATAATCGACCAGATCGTTTTCATACTTGCGCACGATGGAATTTTTTTCCGCACTGCGCCGCACGATGTCCGTAAACGACTGCGAGGGCTTGAAGGAATACAGATCGCGCAGCTGCGCATCGATCTTGTTATAACTGTTGATAAATTCCGTAGCGTTTCTTTTGTCCATGTTCCCGTCCCCCGAACGTTTGCGATTTTTCAACCAGTATACCATCCCGCAGGGGAAAAGTCAATCCCCCTTTTGGGAGAAAGTCAGTCCGACCCGCTCCCGCCGCGCAGGCGGCGGGAATAAATGCGGTATTCCCGCGAAAGGGAAAGCTCGTAATCGCTCTCCCGCTTTGCCGAACGGAACAGAAGTTCCCCCTTCCCCGAAGCGACTTGCGCCACCCCGTCCGCGCACATACAGACGGGCACGCCCGCGCAGAAGGCGCTTGCGCGCAGCATCAGGCGGGGCGCTTCCTCCCTCTCCTGCCCGAACACGCTGATCACCGCGTCCGCATCGAACAGGGACAGAGCCTGCGCCACCTGCGGAAAGAAGAGATCTTCCCCCACGCAGATCCCCAGTTTTCCCGCCGCGGTGGGATACACCTTCAGGTGCGCGCCGCAGTGCAGCTGCTCCCCCTGCGTGTACAGCTGATCGGAGACGCCCAGCAGTTTGCCCCGCTCCGCTACCACGGCGCTCCTGCGGCGGAACCCGCAGGAAAGCGTGACGCAGCCCGCCACCGCCACGCAGTTCAGACGCCTACTCAAAAGCGCCAGGGATTCCAGCTTCTGCGACGTTCCGTCCAGCTCGCTGCGATAGTCCACCTCCCCAAGCGCCGAAAAGCCGAACACCAGCACGTCGCAGCCTTGCCCCGTTTCCTCCCTGCACGCGTCCGGGCCGCCGCCCGTTACAAAATGAAGTTTCATGCGCACCTCCCCTTTCTTTTCTATCATATGCGCCGCATTTTGTGCAAGGTGAAAATTTTTACGGGGCAATTTGCTTATATTCGGCACGAAATACTTGCAAAATTCTCATAATGTGTTATAATATTGTGGTAAGATCTGTATTATGGGAGCATTTATGCAACGTAAAATACGGATGACTCCGGTACGCCTGCTGGTTTTGGGATACCTCGTCATCATCCTGGTCGGCGCGATCCTGCTCGTGCTGCCCTTCTCATCCAAAATGGACGGCGGAGCGCCCTTTATGGAAGCGCTCTTCACCGCCGTTTCCGCCTCCTGCGTGACGGGGCTGGTCCTGCAAGATACCTACGCCTACTGGTCGGGGTTCGGGCAGGCTGTCATCCTCGTACTCATCCAGATGGGCGGCATCGGGTTTATGACGGTCGTCTTTGCCTTTTTCAGGCTGGGCGGAAAAAAGATCGGATTGAAAGAACGCACCTTTATGCAGGAATCGGTCAACGCGCCCGCCCTCGGCGGCATGATGCGGCTGACCATGACCATCCTCATCGGCACCCTCATCTTTGAATTTCTCGGCGCGGTCGTGCTGTGCTTCCGCTTTGTCCCCGACTTCGGCTGGGGAAAAGGGATCTGGTTTGCCGTCTTTACTTCCGTTTCCTCTTTCTGCAACGCGGGTTTTGACCTCATGGGCGCCGCAGGCGTGGAATTCGCTTCCCTCACCGCCTATTCGGGCGACCCCATCATCTGCCTCACCGTCCCCTTTCTCATCATCGTCGGAGGGCTGGGCTTCTTCGTCTGGGACGATCTGAAAGAACATAAATTTCATTTCCGCACATACGCGCTGCACACCAAACTCGTTCTGGTGACGACGGCGGCGCTCATCGTCGTTCCCACTATCCTGTTCATCATCGCGGAAAACGAACTGCCCTGGCAGGAACGCATCTTTTCTTCCTTCTTTACGGCGGTTTCACCGCGCACCGCGGGATTCAACGTCCTGCCCCTCTCGGGGGAAGGCTCCGTCAAAGAAGTGGTCATCTTTGTCACTATCTGCCTGATGTTTGTGGGCGGTTCTTCGGGTTCCACGGCGGGCGGCATCAAAACGAATACCTTTGCCACCCTCCTGCTGGCCCTCGTTTCCCTGCTGCGCGGCAAGCGCTCGGTGGAATGCTTCGGCAGGCGCATCGACGAGGAGAACGTGAAAAACGCTTCACAGTTTGTCACCCTCTATCTCCTGTTCGCCGTTGTGGGAGTCGTGCTCATCTGTCTCTTTGAACAGAACAACCAGGCCGTCCCTTCCCTCACCTCCGTCGTGTTTGAAGTGATCTCCGCCATCGGCACCGTGGGACTGACGCTCGGCATCACGCCCAACCTTTGCATCGGCTCGGAAATCGTCCTCGCCGTTTTGATGTACCTCGGCAGAGTGGGCTGCCTCACCTTTATGCTCTCCCTGCGCACCCCCAGCACTCCCGCTGCGGCCCTTCCCCTCGAAAAGGTCCGCATCGGCTGAGTTTTGTCTCAATTTCCTGCATACGTAGCGCCAAAATTTGTACGGCGCCGTACAATACAAATAAGAAGGTATTTATGAAATCTGTACTTGTGATCGGTCTCGGCCGCTTCGGGACCTATATCGCCAGAAAATTTACGGAACTCGGCAACCACGTTATGGCGATCGACACGGACGAAGAAAAAATCAACGAGATCCTGCCCTACGTCACCAACGCCCAGATCGGAGACGCTTCCAAGCCCTCCGTTCTCGAAGCCATCGGCGTGGATAACTTTGACATCTGCGTCGTTTCCGTGGGGGAAAACTTCCAGTCCTCTCTGGAAACCACTTCCCTGCTCAAAGAGGCGGGCGCCAAGTTTGTCCTTTCCCGCGCGTCTACCGAGATCCAGGCAAAATTTTTGCTGAGAAACGGCGCCGACGACGTCGTGTTCGCCGAAAAAGAAATGGCGGAACGCCTCGCCGTCAAATTCAGCGCGGACAACATTTTCGATTACATTCAGCTGACGCCCGAATACGCCATTTACGAGATCCCCACTCCCAAAAGCTGGGAAGGAAAAACCATCCGCGACAAGGGCGTGCGCGCAAAGTACAACCTCAACATTCTCGCCGTCAAGCGGGGCGGAACGCTCATTCCCCTGCCCTCGGCAGACCACGTGTTCAACTGCGCGGAACGCATGATCGTCATGTGCCGCAAGGCGGACATTGAAAAGCTCAACCACTGATTTTAAAATCTTTTACGGGCCCGCCGCATTTCCTGCGGCCGGCCCGTTTTTCTTCGGAAAGACTTCGGATTTTAAAAAATGCCGCCCGTACGGGCGGCATGAAAAAAGCGCCCGCGAGGGCGCTTTTGTTATCGGAGCATGGAGCGGTTGGCGGACACGTTGCGGTCGCGCTCCTGTTTTTTATAATTTTCTATGCGGAAGCGCTGGGTTTCGGCAAATTCCTTTGCCTCTTCCTCATCGATCCTGCCCTGTTCGAGCAGCCATTGCACGTAACTTTTCTCCGTGCATTCCCCGTAACGGCGAACCGTCTCTCCGCGCAAGCGGTGTACGATCTTGCTGATGAAAAATCCGATGTCGCGGAACAGGCCGCGCTTGCGGACATATTCTGCATCCTCTTCCAACAGATCGTCATACGTGAGGGAATCGCCGCCGTAGCTTTCCAGCGAACTGACCAGACCGGGGCGCACCTGATAGCGGACGAGGTCCTCTTCCTGCATTGCGGCAAAGTCTGCGGGAGAAAGAGGGCGCGGGCCAACAAAACTGAGTTTCCCCGTAAACACGGCGGCAAGCAGAGGATAATATTTCATCCCGCAGCCGCGCAGAATTTTGCCCATTTTTGTTATGCGCTGTGCCTCCGGCAAAAGATTTCCCTCCGCGTCGTGCAGGATGCGCTCGGTGGAAAACGTGACGAGATAAATGAGTTTTCCCCTCTTTCCGCAGTAATATTCGCCCGTAAAGAGAGTTTTATAGGCGTTTTGCACCTTGTTGTAAATGGCGTCCGCCGCCAGGAAAATGAGAAAAAACGGCAGAAACACGACCAGAAAAACAAACGAAAAGAGTATATCGAGCAGCCGCTTGAACAGCCAGCGATAATTAAGTACAATGACGACAAGGAGAATGGCGATGTCCAGCAAAATAAAGACAGTCATTCCCCACGGCGTGGACAAAATATCCGACGCCGAAGCGAGCATACCGTTCATAGGTTTCCCTCTGTAGAATTGCCCCCGCGGGGCTTTTTCTTATTATAGCACGAACCCGCGGGAAAAGCAACCGTATTTTAATTTTCCTGCCCTGCGGCGGGATCTTCCTCCTCCGCCTGCGGCATTGCGGCGACGCTGACGATCTTATCCAGGGCGGAAAGCACTTCTTCCCTGCCCCTGCGCGTCTGCCCGGAAACGGCGATGACGTTCCCTTCCCCCGTCTTAAAGGCCGCGGCGACGCGGCGCACAGCCTCCTTTACGCGCGTTTTGGCGAGCTTGTCCGCCTTGGTGGCGATGACGGTAAAGGGAGTTTGCGTGGCGTACAGAAAGTTGATCATCGTGAGATCGTCCGCCGTGGGGTCGTGCCGTATATCCGCAAGCGCAAATACGTGGGCGATGCCTCCTTCGGCAAAAAAGTCGTCCAAAAGGCGCGCCCATTTGAGTTTTTCCGCATGGGACACGCGCGCATAGCCGTACCCGGGAAGATCGGCCAACACAAATTCGCCGAAATCGAAATAGTTGACAAGGCGCGTTCTGCCCGGCTCTGCCGACGTGCGCGCAAGCTTGTTTCTGTTTGCGAGCATATTGATGAACGTGCTCTTGCCCACGTTGGACTTTCCGCACACCGCGATGACGGGCTTTTCCGTGCGGAGAAACCCCTTTTTGTCTGCGGCGGACGTGAGGAAAGTTGCCTCTTTGATGATCATACTTTACCTCACAGCCCTAAAATGGCGTTGTGAAAGACGGTTCCTACCTCTGCTGCCGTGATAAAATGCAGGTCGGAACGGACGTTTTCGGGAATGTCCTGCTCGTCCTTCTCGTTGTCTTTGGGAATGATGATATTTTTAATGCCCGCGCGGTGCGCCGCCAGCGCCTTTTCTTTGAGACCGCCGATGGGCAGCACTTTGCCGCGCAGCGTGATCTCGCCCGTCATGGCAACGTCGTTGCGCACGGGTTTGTGCGTGAATGCGGAGAGAATGGCGGTAGCCATCGTGATCCCCGCGCTCGGCCCGTCCTTGGGTGTGGCGCCCTCCGGTACGTGGATATGGATATCCGTTTCCGAAAAAGCGGAGGCGGGAATGCCGTATTCGTCCGCATGGGCGCGGATATAACTGATGGCGGCGCGCGCCGATTCCTTCATCACGTCCCCCAGTTTTCCCGTCAGAAGGATCTCCCCTTTGCCGGGCATGGCGGAAACTTCTATGGTGAGCGTGGTGCCGCCCACGGCCGTCCAGGCAAGACCCGTTGCGGCGCCCACTTCGTTGCCTTCCAGATGTGCGCGCTCGTCGCTGAAACGGCGCACGCCGAGCAGCTCTTCCACTGCCTTTTCATCCACGACCTGCTTGTCCATGGACGGATTTTCCGCATAACGTACCGCAATTTTGCGGCAAACGGAACCGATCTGGCGCTCGAGATTGCGCACGCCCGCTTCCATCGTATATCCCTCGATGATGGCGACGATCGCCTCGTCCGTCACTTCCACAAGGTCCTCGCGCAGGCCGTTTTCCTTGATCTTTTTGGGAATGAGATAGCGCTTTGCGATCTCTTTTTTCTCGTCCAGCGTATAGCCGTTGATCTCGATCAGCTCCATCCTGTCCAGCAAGGGCGTGGGGATGGTGTCCACCGTGTTGGCCGTGGTGATGAACAGGACTTTGGAAAGATCGTACGGCACTTCCAGAAATCTGTCGCGGAAGGTGGAATTCTGCTCGGGATCCAACACTTCCAAAAGAGCGCTGGCGGGATCGCCGCGCATATCCGAAGAGACCTTGTCGATCTCGTCCAGCAGGAACACGGGGTTGATGCTGCCTACCTGCTTCATGGCGTAGATGATGCGGCCGGGAATGGCGCCGACATAGGTGCGGCGGTGTCCGCGGATCTCCGCCTCGTCCTTGACGCCGCCCAGGCTCATGCG
>ERZ1643249.414-NODE-414-length-49455-cov-9.073077_pt1 | contig 49455 bp, 48 predicted proteins | sample MGYA00579263_ERZ1643249 | MGnify/ENA primary metagenome ERZ1643249 (study PRJEB29033, sample SAMEA4952264) | chicken gut metagenome | biome: Broiler Chicken; feature: Gastrointestinal Tract; material: Caecum | place: Ireland | collected 2018 | study: Broiler...
GACCCACGCAGCCAGCTTGGAAGGCTGGAATTCTACCATTGAACTACACCCGCGACTCACAACGCTAAAAGAGTATATCACATACGCCAAAAGATGTCAAATAATTTTCGGCATTTTTTGAAAGAATTTTCAATATTTCTCAGGCGGAAAAAGAGCGCGTCCCCTGTCTGGGCAACGATTTCTCAATGCCCGATCTCCACGATGGTGGGAACCGCCTTTTTCCCTGCGAGGACCAGATAGCAATAGCTGATCGAGGGAGAAAAGCGCTGCATACAGCCCGGATTGATGACGAGGACGCCCTCCTCCTCGTGGTACTCGGCGATGTGCGTATGGCCGTAGAGCGCGATGTCGCAGCCGTTCTGTTTAGCGGCGTCCACAAGCCGTTGCGTGCCGTATTTGACCGAATATCTGTGGCCGTGACAGGCAAAAATGCGGTGTCCCTCCGCCTCGATGACGATTTCGGAGGGATATTCCCCGTAAAAATCGTTGTTGCCCGAAACGGCGTACGTCTTTTCGGGATACAGGCGCATCAGCGTTTTGGCGTCCGACGCCACGTCGCCCAGATGCACGATGCAATCGCATTCGGAGAGTACGGTTGCGATCTTTTCAAAAGGCTGGGTATTTCTGTGGGTGTCCGAAAGAATGACAAACGTCTTCAAAGTTTCATCCCCTTGAGTTTTTCTGCGAGGGCGGCGAGCGCCTTGCCCCTGTGGGAGACGGCGTTTTTCTGTTCCGCGGAAGCCAGGCCGAAGCTCATGCCGAGCTCGTCGCTGTAAAAGAGAGGATCGTAGCCGAAGCCGCCTTCCCCTTCCGCCTTTTCCAAGATCTTGCCGTACGTCCTGCCGGACGCGGTGATCTCGCGCCCGTCCGCAAAGCAGAGCGCCACACAGCTTTCAAAGTAGGCGCGGCGCCGATCTTGCGGCACGTCCTTCAGTTTTTCCAGCAAAAGCGCGTTGTTTGCGGCATCGTCTCCGTGCCTGCCGCAAAACCTTGCGCTGTGCACGCCGGGAGCGCCGCCAAGCGCCTCCACGCAGATGCCAGAATCGTCTGCCAGCGCGTTTACGCCCAGCGCGCGCGAGACCGCGCGCGCCTTGATGAGTGCATTTTCTTCAAACGTGGAGCCGTTTTCCTCGATGTCGTCGGTAAAACCCGCTTCCTGCATGGACAGGATCTCGTATCCCTGAAAGATCTGCGCGATCTCGCGCAGTTTTGCCTTGTTTCCGCTTGCAACCACTATCTTCATACTTTTCTTCCTTTACGGCAGAATGTGCCCCGCCGCGAGATAGATACGGTACCATTCTTCCCGCGTGAGCGTGACGTCCGCGCCTGCGGCGATCTCGGCAAGATGCGAAGGATTGACCGTTCCCGTGATGACCTGCGTCTTTGCGGGATGGCGCAAGATCCACGCGGCGACGACGGCGGACTTTTCCACGCCGTACTTTTGTCCGATTTCCGCGAGGACGTCATTGAGTTTTACGAACTTTTCGTCGTTGAGGAACACGCCCGCAAAGAAGCCGTAGCGGAAGGGCGACCACGCCTGCACGATGATATTTTTCAACCTGCAATAATTGAGGATATACCCGTCGCGGGAGATGCCGCCCTCCGTTTCCATGTTCGCCTCGATGTTGCAGGAGATCATGCCCGCATGGGCGGGAGAAAACTGCAGCTGATCGGCATAGATCTGCTGCCCTACCGCGGTCTTTAAAAGTTCGATCTGGTACGGGTGCATATTGGACACGCCGAAATGGCGCACCTTGCCCGACGTGTACAGTTTGTCGAACGCCGCCGCCACCTCTTCCGGCTGCATGAGCTCGTCGGGACGGTGGAGCAAAAGGCAGTCGAGGTAGTCCGTATTCAGACGTTCCAGCGAACCCTCCACCGCTTCGAGAATGTGTTTTTCCGAAAAGTCGAACATCGTTTTGGGAATGATGCCGCACTTGGATTGCAAGATCATGTCTTCGCGCGCGATGCCGAGATCTTTGACCGCTTCGGCAAAGGCAGTTTCGCAGGCGCCGCGGCCGTAAATGTCCGCATGGTCGAAAAAGTTCATTCCGCCTTCCATCGCCTTGGCGATAAACGTGCGCAGCTGCTGTTTTTCCGCATTGGCAAAGCCCATGCACCCCACCGCAATGGCGGGCAGGCGAAGGCCTTCCGTTTCCACGTATTTCATAAAAAGTCCTCCTGTTCTCCTCTATTATATCCCTTTTTTTGCTTTATTTCAAGTTGTTTTCGACGATGCGCGCAAAAACTCCAACAGGGCGTGCTTTTGCTGCGGGCTGAGCATTTCCACCCGCCGCAGAAGTTCCCCCGTATCGTTGTCGGGCAATTCCTCGTACCTGAAAAACTCCGCCAGCGAAATGCCGAACGCCGCACAGATGGCGCGCAGCGTGGAAAGCTTGGGTTCCGCCCTGCGCACATACAGATTGTTGAGCGTGGACTGCGTGAGCATCGCCTCCATCGCCAGATTGTTGACCGACCAGCCCCGCTGTTTGCGCAATTCGTCTATCCCAATACTTCCATGACTTGTTCACCTCTTTTGAGTTATTTTATAACAAATTTGAGGTAAATACTTAACTCATATTATTGACAATATAACCCATTTGAGTTATACTGAAAGGAAGAGAGCGCCGTTATGCCAACAATAAGGCGCAAACTTCTGCAAAGCGTTGACAGCGCATACCGTATATGGTAAGATGATGCCGCAGGGCGCAAGCATTCTGCCCTGCCTCAAAGGAGAATTATGAAGACAATCCTGCAGATCGATCACCTGAGCAAGACGTATCCGGGCGGAAAAAAGGCGGTGGATGACCTGAGCCTGCGCGTGTGCGAGGGGGACATTTACGGATTTATCGGCCAGAACGGCGCGGGAAAGACGACCACGCTGCGCGCGGTGACGGGCATTCTGCCCTTCGACGCGGGCGAGATCACCATTGACGGAATGTCCGTAAAAGAGCGACCCGTTGCCTGTAAATCCGTACTGGCGTACATTCCCGACAACCCCGACCTGTACGAATATCTGACGGGGGTGCAGTACCTCAACTACATCGGGGATATTTTCGGCGTGGAAAAAGCTCTGCGTCGGGAACGCATTGAAAAATACGCGGAGATGTTCCGCATCAAGGACGATTTAGGCTCGCTGATCGGCGCCTATTCGCACGGCATGAAGCAAAAACTTGCGGTGATCGCGGCGCTGCTGCACGCGCCCCACCTGATGATTCTGGACGAACCCTTCGTCGGGCTGGACCCCGAAGCGGCTTTCAAGTTAAAGCAGGTATTCCGCGAAATGTGCGAAGCGGGGAGTGCCATTTTCTTTTCCACGCACGTGCTGGACGTGGCGGAAAAGCTGTGCAACAAAATAGCCATCATCAAGGGCGGAAAACTCATCGCCGACGGCGACATCGACGCGGTGCGCGGCGACGAGAGCCTGGAAGAGGTGTTTATGGAGGTTTTGGAAAGGCATGAACAGTAAATGGCTGCTGCTGACTAAGATCCAGCTGGCGGGGCTGTTCGATTTCAACAGGGCGCGCCACTCCAAAGACGCAAAAACGGTGCGCCGCGCGGCGGGAACGGCGGCGATCCTGCTCCTTGTCGGCGTGTGCATCTGCGCATATGTCGTGTTTTTTGCCGTGGAATTCTGCAGACAGGGCATCGGTGTACACCTGCCCGCCCTGCTCATCGCGCTCTCCTCGCTGATCACCCTCTTCTTTTCCCTGCTGCAGGGCTGTTCGGTGCTGTTTGCGATGAAAGACTACGAACACGTGATGTCCCTGCCCGTGAAAAAATCGGACATTCTCATCAGCAGGCTTGCCGGCATCTATCTCGCCAACCTCGCATTTGCGGTGCCTGTGGTGATTCCCGGGACGGTCGTCCTGTTTGTCATGGACGGATTTTCCCTGCCCGTGCTGGGCGTAACGCTGGCGGGAATGTTGTTTTCGCCCCTGCTGCCCATGGCCGTCGCCATCGCGCTGAGCACCCTTTTAACGGCGCTGACGGCGCGGTTCCGCTACAAAAACGTGTTGCAGATCGTGCTGAGCCTTCTCCTCTTTCTCGGAGTGATGATCGCGAGTTTTTCCTTTTCGTTTGCCTCCTCTTCGCAGGAAAGCATCGACATGAACGCCGTCTTTTCCCTGATGGTGGGCAGAATTTACCTGCCCGCCCTGCTCATCGACGGGACGCTTACGGGCGCCGTGTGGGGCATTTTCGCCTTTATGGGCATTTCCCTCGCCGCGACGGCGGTGTTTGTGCTTGTTGCGGCGCCGTGCTTCGAGCGGGTGCATGAAGCGCTCTCCGTGCGCGCGGCGGGCGTGAAATACACGGCGCAGAGCGTGCGCGGCGGCACCGCCTTTTCCGCTCTCGTCAAGCGGGAGTTCAAGAGACTGTTTACCGCCTCGGGGTACCTCCTCAACGCACTGAGCGGCACCCTTTTGCTGCTGATCGGCGCGGCGGCGCTGCTCTTTCTGGATCCAAACACCCTGTTTGCCGAAGCGGAGGAGCCGATCCCCCTTTCCTTGTTTGCCTATGGCGGGACAGGGCTCGCCTATATCTTTATCGGCATGAGCAACCCTGCGGCGAGCGCCCTCTCTTTGGAAGGAAAATCGCGGGAACAGCTGTTTGTTTTGCCCCTTTCCGCAAAGCGCATCCTGCTTGCCAAAGCGTTGCCCACCTTCCTGTGCAACGCGCCCGTGGGGCTGCTCTTTTCCGTCGTTTACTGCATAAAATTTGAAGCGGATTTGCTCTGCTGGGCGATCACGCTGCCGAGCGTGCTCCTCTTTTGCGCCTTCTGCGCGCTGTGCGGGATCTTCCTCAATTACAAGTTTCCCAAATACGACTGGACAAATCCTACCATGGTCGCCAAAAACAGCATTCCCGTCATGATCTGCGTGTTCGTCAGCATGGCGCTGGGGATCGCCTGTTTTCTCTTGGGTATCATCGCGGGATTTTGGGCATACCTCGCCGTGGACGTGCTTGTCCTCGCGCTTGCCGCCGCCGTCTGGGCATATCTGTCCAAAATCAAAACTCTTTACGTAGATTAAAAAAAGCGCACCGTACCTGAAAATACAGGTACGGTGCGCCCTTTTTTTGACAAATCAGATTTTAAAAGCCCAGTTTCCGCCCTCAAAGACAGGGAAACGCGCGCCCGTATCCGTGACGCCCGTGATGCACAGATCGTCGTTGCCGATCATGAAATCGACGTGGATCATGGAATCGTTGACGCCCATGGCGTGCATCTCTTCGTCGGTGAGCTGTTCGTAGCCGTCCACGCAGTTGGTAAATCCCCTGCCCAGCGCAAGGTGGCAGGCGGCGTTTTCGTCAAACAGCGTGTTATAGAAGAGCACTCCCGAATTGCTGATGGGAGAATCGAAGGGAACCAGCGCGCATTCGCCCAGGCGGGACGCGCCCTCGTCCATGGAGATCATCTTTTTGAGTGCGGCGCCACCCTGCGCGGCGTGGACTTCGGTTGCCCTGCCGTTTTCAAAGCGCACGGAGAAATTGCGGATGAGCTGGCCCTGCCAGGACAGCGGCTTTGTGGAATAGACGATGCCCTCCGCCTCGCCCGCCTTGGGGCTGGTAAAGCACTCCTCGGAAGGGATATTGGGGTTAAACTCCACGCCTGCAAGCGTCTTTTCGCTGCCCGCGGCAAAGACGCCCTTTTTCATCAGCCCCACGCGCAGCTGCGTGCCGTTGGAGCTCTTGTATTCGAGAGAGGTAAGTCCCAGCCCGTTGAGGTAGGCACAGCGCGCCTGCAGCGCCCTGTTATGTTCCTGCCAGTTGGCGATGGGGTTGCCTTCGTACGCGCGGGAGCATTGCAGAATGGTGCGCCACATCTTTTCCATTCCTGCGGAAGCGGGCATATGCGGGAACACCTTTTTTGCCCAGCTTTTCCCGGGAACGGCGGCGATGCACCACTGATACTTGTTTTCCATCTTGTCGCGGAAGGGCTTGATGATCTTCTGACGCGCCTGCATGGCGCGGGCATATTTTTCCGTGTCGATGCCGCTGAGCCCGTCGGGGTCCGCGCTTTCCAGGTACAGCCTTGCGGGGAGTTCGCGCACCTGCGCGCGCAGTTTTTCCTGCTGCCAGAAGGGAACGGTGCCTAAAATCTCCTCCGATTTGTATTCCGCGCCCAGGCGGGAAACAGGCTGGTGCGTCCACTCGACGACGACTTTTTCCGCGCCCGCGCGGTAGCATTCCTCCGCGCACATCGCGGCAAACTCGGGCTGATCCAGCTCCGCGGAAATGATCACTTCCTGCCCTTTCTGCACGTTCAGGCCCATGCGGGCGAGCAGTTTTGCATAGTTCAACAGTACTGTCTTTTGCATATTTTTTCTCCTCAGCGCAGAGCTTTGCTCCACGTTCCGTTCTCAAAAACAGGGATACGTTCCCCCGTTTTCGTGACGCCGATGATCTCCAGATCTTCCGCGCCGACCATGAAGTCGACATGGATCATGGAGTCGTTGACGCCCATGTTCGTGAAATCTTCCTTTGTATAGTCTGCAAAATTGACGATGGTGTTGGAATACCCCCTGCCCAGCGCCAGATGGCAGCAGGCGTTTTCGTCAAACAGGGTGTTGTAGAAGAGAATGCCCGTCTGGTTGATGGGAGATTCGTACGGCACCAGGGCGCACTCGCCGAGGTATGCCGCGCCCTCGTCCATGGAAATGATCTTGCGCAGCAGCGCCTCGTTTTTCTCCGCGCCGCAGTCCACCGCCTTGCCGCCCTCAAATTTCAGCCAGAAATTTTCGATGAGTTCCCCGCCGTAGGACAGGGGTTTGACGGCATACACGATGCCCTCCGCCGCGCCGCGGCGCGGGGTGATAAAGCATTCCTCCGTGGGAATGTTGGGGTTGAAATGGTTGCCGCCGACGGTGCTCTTTCTCCCCGAAATAAACTGCGCCTGGGGGATCAGCCCCACTTTCAGGCGGGTGCCGTTGGAGCTCCAGTATTCGAGGGACTCAAAATCGTAAGAATTGAGTTTGTCGCACTTGTCGCGCAGGGTGCGGTTGTGCCACATCCAGTCGGTGAGCGGGTCCTTCCCGTCCGCGCGGGCGCAGTGCAGGATCTGTTCCCACAAAAGTTCGACGGCGGTGTTGGCGCGCTCTTTGGGGAAGATCTTCTTTGCCCAGCCCACGGAGGGAACGGCGGCGACGCACCACTGGTAGCGGTTGGTCATCGAGTCCTGATAGGGCTTTAAAATGGCGGAACGCGCCATGGAGGCGAGGGTGATCTTTTCGCGGTCGGCGCCCTTCATGCCGTCGGGGTCGGCGGAGGCGATGCGTATGTAGACGGGAAGAAGCTCCGCCCTTTCCTTCATTTTTTCCTCTTCCCAGGCGGGAACGCCGCCCAGTTCGCGCACGCTTTCAAAGCGGGAGGCGAGCTTTTCGAGGGGCTGGTAATGCCATTCCACGGACACGTCCGCCGCGCCCGCGCGGTAGCATTCCTCCACGAGCATGGCGATAAATTCCGGCTGGTCGAGCTGCGCGGTGATGACGACGCGCTGCCCTTTCTGAACGCTGCCGCCCACGCGCGCGATCAGCTTTGCATAGTTACGAAGAAGCGTCTTTTTCATATCTTTCCGAACTTCCTGTTTTAGTTTTCTTTATCATACTCTTTTTGCGGAAAAATGTCAACTTTTGCCCGCCGCGCGCGGCGTTCGGCGGGATATTTTCAGGAAAATTTAGAATCTTTTTCCGTTTGTTGACAGAAGCCGCCCGTTGTGGTATGATTTTTTTGAAAATATTTTTTCTTTTTACCAACAATTTTTGCATTGAAATTGTTATAAAGGCGAAAGGGTATGAAATCGGCAAAACTGGAAAAACACATAGACGCGCTGCGCGCGGGGGATCTGCGCGCCTTTGACGCGTTATACGAGCAGACAAACCGCACGGTGTATTTTGCCGCGCTGTACGTTGTCCGCGACAAGATGCACGCGGAAGACATCCTGCAGGAGACCTATGTGCGCGCCCTGCGCTCGCTGGACTCGTACACGCCCGGCACCAACTTTACGGCGTGGCTGACGCGCATCGCAAAAAACCTTGCGCTCAACCATGTGAAGAGCGCAAAGCGGACGATCCCCACAGACTTTCAGGAGGATTCCTATAAGTACGGAACGCAGGAAACGCATCTGCCCTACGTTTTCGACGTTGCCGCGAAGGTGCTTTCCGAAGAGGAATACAACATTCTGATGCTCTGCCACGTGGCAGGCTACAAGCGCAGAGAAGTGGCGCAAATGCTGCAAATGCCCATCGGCACCGTGACCTGGAAAAACAACGAGGCTCTGAAAAAGCTGAAAAAAGTACTCAGCGAGGAGAGTGAAGCATGAAAGACATCAAAAAAATGCTCCGCGAGCAGGCGCCCGACATTCTGCCCGACGAGAGCGTAAAGGAAAATATCCGACTTCAGCTGGGCGCTCCCCTGCCGCAGGAACAGGCGGCGCTGGCGCACGGCGGCACAAAGGCGCTTTCCTCCAAAAAGACGTGGATCGCCCTCGCCGCCCTCTTTCTGGCGGCCGTCCTCTTTGTGGGACTTCTGCTGCCCGCCCTGCTGAAAAAGACCCCCGCAAGCGGGGTCCTCAACAAATTCGATTCCATCGAGACCACGGAGGACTTTTACCTGTACGGCGCCGCGTCGGTCGGTTCCCTGCTCTCCGCCCGCAAAAAGACCGCGGCCCTTTCGACAAAGAGCCTTGCCTACGCTTCCCCTGCCGCCGATCTTACCGACGGCGAACAGCAGATCGTGGACACCGTAAACGGATACCTTTCCCTCGTGGAGGGATTGCTCGGGGACGGGAGCATCGAACACTCGCAGATCACAAAGCCCGCCGACCCCGCGTACGCACAGTACAGTTATTATACCGTCATCCGCTACAAAGACCTGCTGGAAGAAGAAGTCAGTTACGAACTCTACTACAACGAACTTCTTGCGGGCGTGGAGCAGGAGGACGACGAAACGGAAGAAAACTATGACATTGAGGGCATTCTCGTCGTCGAAGGGACTGCCTACGAAGTGTACGGCTCGCGCGAGGCCTCTGCCGAACAGGACGGAAGCGAGAGCGAGAGCGAAAACGAACTGCAATTCACCGCCTACCTGAACGCGGAAAAGACGCAATATCTGCGCATGGAACAAAAGACGGAGCTGGAAACGGAGGCGGGAAGCCAGGAATCCGAACAGGAATTTGAATACACCTTTGTTTCGGACGGCACATGGCAGGAACGCACGCAGGTGAAATACGAACAGGAAGACGGCGAACTGGAACTGGAGATCACCGTGGAAAAGCGGGGTCAGGAAAAGGACGAACTGCGCTTCCGCCGCGAAAACGGGCAGACGGGACTGGACGTGGACGCAAAGATCGGCGGCAAAGACGTGCGCTTTACCATAGAGATCGTAAACGAAAACGGAAACACTTTCTACCGCTACCGTTTCGGGGACGACCATTCCTCGGACACAGACCGCTACGAGGGACACCGCTATCACGGCAACGACGATGACGACGATTAAAATAACCAAAGAGGCAGCCGCGGAACTCCCGCGGCTGCCTCTTCGTTTTTTCTCGAAAAATTTTTCTATTATACGCGCGCGAGGAAAATTTTTTTGCAATTTTTCCAACAAAAAAGCAAATGCTGTTGTTGTATAAGTGACCGAGGCAAGCGCGAGAGCCCCTGAAAAAAATTTTTAAAAAACTTTCATGATTACCAACAAAACACAGCCCGTCGCTGTTGTATAAGTGTACAGGGCAAGCGCAATGCTTTTAAAACTTTTTAAAAATAAGGAGAAACAGAAATGAAAAAATTGGTATTGGCAGGAATGACGGCTTTGACGGCATTGGCACTTTCGGTGGGAGCGGCGGCTTGCTCGCCCGATTCCGCAGCAAAGAACGAATTTGAACTCCCCCAGACGGCGGCGCAATCGTACAGCTTCAGCGCGGCTTCCGCGGGAACCATCATCTCCGCCATGAACGGCGGCAGCGCGGTGCAGACCGCAAGGGCTTTGACGGCCGTGACGGACGAGGCGACCATCGCAGAACTCAACGACTACATGATGCTGGTGGAAAGCCTGCTTTCGGACGGCTCCTTCGGCACGGTGTACGAAGCTTCCGACCGCCCCGAATACGCGGTGAAGGCGGTGATCTCCTACACGGACATCACGGGCGCAAAACTCGGCTACACGATGTACTATAACGAGTCCAATCAAAAAACCCACACCGAATCCGACTGGGACGACGGCCGCCTCGAAGAGGAATCCGAAACCCGTGCGGACATCGACGGTGTCCTCGTCATCGACGGTGCGGACTACCCCTTCAGCGGCAGGACCAAGACGGAGACGGAAGGAAACGAATCGGAAAGCGAAACGACCTTCTCCGTACAGATGGGAACGACCGCGGAAGGCCTGCAGAAAGTGATGCGCGTCAACCGGGAATCGGAATCCGAGCACGACGAGACGGAGGAAGAATATTCCTACACCATCTACGAAGGCAGGACGGAAACGGAGCGCAGCACCCTGAAAGTGGAACAGGAACGCGGCGAGACGGAAATTGAAATGACCGTGAGAAAGAACGGGCAGTCGCAGGTGTTCAGCTTCGAGAAAGAGGCCGACGAGCGCAACGCCATCCACATCACGGTGGGCGGCAACGGCTCTGTCGAGGAATACGTCGTGCGCGTTCTGACGGATGAAAACGGCAACACCTACTACGAATACAGCACGAGAGACGGCGGTTCCTTCCATTTCTCCCGTCACGGGCAGGAAAACGGCGCACAGAACCGCTACGGCAAATAATTCTTCCACTTCTTTCCCCCGCGCCGCACGGCGCGGGGGATTTTTAAAAGGGCGTCCCCCGCGGGGGACGCCCTTTTGCGTGCGGCAATGCGCCGCAGAAAAACTATTTTTGTTCTCGTTTTTGGATGACGTCCATCAAAAACAGGCACGCCGCCGCCAAAAAAGGCGCCGCAGAGAGCAAGAGAAAGGCGGCGCGGATCCCCCCGCCTTCCGCCGCCGCGCCCATGGCGGCGGGCAGGGCCGCGCCGCCCACGTCCTGCGCCAAGGCGAGAGAGGCGAGCAGCCAGCCGCCCGTCTGCGGCAAAAACTTTCCCGCGGCGGACATGGCGCCGGGCGAGAGCACCCCCACGAACAGGCCGCAGGCAACGGCGGCCGCCAGAGCGAAGGGAGCGGGCGCAAGCGCAGCGGCAAGATAACAGCCGCCCGCCAGGAGCGCGGAAAAGAGCAGGATGCAAAAGGGCGCGCCGCGCTTTTTGAGAAGGACAAAACAGGTCCCGCCTACCCCCAGACAGACGGCAAACAGCGCAAAGCCGAGCAATGCCCCCCATTCCTGCCCGAACAGCTCCTGTGCAAAAGAGGAGACGTACTGGTTGACCGCCACTTCCGCGCCGCACCCGAAAAAGACGGCCGCGAGCGCAAACAGGTAAAAGGGACGGAACGCCGTCCGCCGCGGCGCAAGACACTCCCCTTTCGGGAGCTGCGCGGCGGGCAGACAGACGAGCACGAAGGCGGGCACGGCGGCAAGGAGGAGCACGGCGACATTCCACCTGTGCGCCCCGAACAGGGCAAAAAAGACAAACAGAAAGAGCGCCAGCCCGACCTGCGCCCACGCGTACATCGTGCGCTGGAGGCACAGTCCGCCCGATTCGCTGAGCGCGCATTCGGCGGCGTTGGAAAGCACCACTTCAAGCATTCCGCCCGCAAACGCAAACACGGCGGTGGCGGCGAGAATGCCGAAAAACAGTTCGTCGCAAAAATAAGGGAGCGTACCGTAAAAAACAAGCCCTGCGCAGGAGAGAAAGGCGGCGCAGGCGGCGAGTTTTTTGGAAGAGAGCCTGTCGATGAAAAAGAGGAGAAAGGTATCCGCCGCCAACTGTGCGCAAAACCCCGCGGCGGCGAGGATCCCCAGTTGCACATATGTAAATCCGTACAGCCTTGCAAAGGGTACGAACAGAACGGCGGTGACGTTGGCAATGACCGCCTGGTTGACGACGCCCGCGCGGCAGACGCGGGCGGTATTCCTGTACATCATAGTTGTTTTTCCTTTGCTTTGTATCTTTATATCCTATGCAGAGGAAAAATTTTACGTGAATGACCCTATCGCTTGACGAACGTGCGGGAAAATGCTACCATAAACTTATGAAAACCATTGACGAAGTACTGCAGGCGCACCCCTTCCGCGCCATCGGGGAACAGAACCCCAAGATCAAACAGCTGAAGGGCATCGTTTCCAATTCCAAGCCCAACCCGCACAAACTGTTTGCCGCGGAAGGCATCTGGATGCTTTCCCTGTGCGAAAAATTCAATACGCCGCTGGACAGCCTTTTTCTCTGTCCCGAACACATCCGAACCAGCGAAGCGGCGGCGCTGGCAGACAGACTCGCTTCCCGCGCGCAGGAGCTGTACACCGTTTCCGCAAAGACGTACGAAAAACTTTCCGAACGCGGCCAGCCGGACGGACTTCTGGCGCTGGCACAGCTGCCGCGGCACGAACTGAGCGCCTTCCGCCCCGCAAAGGACGCGGTCATTTTGATTTTGGACGGCGTGGAGATCCCGGGGAACATCGGCACGATGATGCGCATGGCGGACGGCGCGGGCGTGGACGCCGTGTTTTTGTGCAACCGAAAGGCGCGGCTGACCCACCCCAAACTGATCAAGGGAAGCCAGGGCGCCATTCTGTCCGTCCCGTACTTTGAATTTGAAAGCGTGCAGGACTGCCGCAACTGGCTGGACAAAAACGGCTTTACCGTGTACCTTGCGGACACGCGCGCCGATCTATATTACTACGACGAACCGTTCGGCACAAAGACGGCGCTCGTGATGGGCAGCGAACGCTACGGCATTTCCCGCGAATGGTACGACAAGAGTTACAAAATGATCGCCATTCCCATGGAAGGCAGCTGCGATTCTCTCAACGTGGGCGTGGCCGCAACCGTGCTCGCCTACGAAGCGGTCAAGAAAAACAAGTTTCTGCCCCGCGGCATCCGCCCGCAAAAATCCTGAAAAAAAGCGCCGCAGTCCTGATCGGACTGCGGCGCTTTCCTTTATAAAAACGTACAGGGAGCCGTTTGCGGCTCCCTGCCTGTTATTTCAGATTATTTTTCTTCCCCGTCCCAATGGGAAACGATGGGTTCAGGCTCCTTCGATTTCTCCTGCGGAACGTCTTCCTCTCTTTCCTCCTCCCTGTTCTCCGCGCGGATGGCATGGGAAAAAACTGCGAGCAGGATATGTATGAGAAGGACGACGCTTCCGACGATGAGCATGATCGTCCCCACCGTGCTGTCCAGGGTTTCATCCGCGCAGAACACGATTCCGATAATTACCAGAAGAACCGCGCCGAGAGTGACAAGAAAGCAGATCACAGCCAAAAGGTATTTCAGCCACGGTTTCAGGCGCTTTTCCTCGAAAAAGTCCTGCACGAAGTCGAAATAAGTGTAGAATATGATCTCTAAAAACAGTTCCAGAAAAAACTCCAAACCATCCCCCCCTTGCCGTCTGCTGCAATACAGACAAAGTTTTGCCGTACCTGCGGCGAACAATTAAAACTCGATGTGTTTGAAATCCTTGCGGGAAGAACGGCGGTACAAGATGACCTTTCTGCCGATGACAGCCACGCATTCCGCGCGCAGAGTGACGGCGAGTTCCGCCGCGAGAGAACGCGCGTCCTCTTCCGCGTTGGTCAGGACGTTGATCTTGATGAGTTCGCGCGCTTCCAGCGCGTCCGAGATCGACTTGACCATATTTTCGCTGATACCGCCCTTGCCCAGCTGAAAAATGGGGTCGAGATTGGCGGCGATGCTCTTTAAATGACTTCTCTGTTTGCTTGTCATATTTTACTCCTTGAATGCAAATTCCACACCGCCCACGACGACGGTATCGTCTTCCTGAACGCCCTGCCGCTTGAGTTCGCGGATGACGCCCTTGTCTTTCAGAACCTTCTGGAAATACGCCATGGAATCGGGATCGGACAAGACGACGTTGCGTTCCAGCAGATCGACCAACCCGCCCGTGACGTACCAGACGTTTTCTTCCTCGTCTTTTTCCACAGAAAACTCGTCGGAGGAAGGGATGTCGTATTCAAACTCGTCGGCGGGAACGGGCTGTGCCGGCGGGAGAGTATCCAGAATGTCGCAGATCGCCTTCTGGAGCTTGTCCGTCCCCTCTCCGTTCACCGCCGTGATGGGATAGCAGGCGAGCGGACATTTTTTTATGAACGCGGCGACGTTCTCTTCCGCGCCGTACACGTCGCACTTATTGAGCGCGACCACCTGAGGCAGAGAGGCGAGTTTTGCGCTGTATTCGGCGAGTTCCTCGTTGATCTTGCAGAAATCCTCGTAAGGGTCGCGCCCTTCCGAACCGGAAATGTCCACGACGTGCACGAGCATACGCGTGCGCTCGATGTGCCTGAGGAAATCGTGACCGAGCCCCGCGCCCTTCGCCGCGCCCTCGATGAGTCCCGGAATGTCCGCCGCCACAAACGATTTATCGTAATAGCGCACGACGCCGAGATTGGGGGAAAGCGTTGTGAAATGGTAGTTGGCAATTTTGGGTTTTGCCGCGGAAATTTTGGAAAGAAGGGTGCTTTTTCCCACGTTGGGGAATCCGATGATGCCCACGTCCGCAATGACTTTGAGTTCGAGAATAAGGGTATGCACCTGCGTTTTCTGACCTTTTTGCGCAAAGTGAGGCGCATGGCGGCGCGCCGTGGTGAAGCGGACGTTCCCCTTGCCGCCGTTGCCGCCGCGGGCGAGCAGTTTCTTTTCGCCGTCCGTGTACACGTCGCACAGGATCTTGCCCGTTTCCGCATCGCGGACGAGCGTGCCGAGAGGCACGGAAATGACCACGTCCGCCCCGCTCTTGCCGTAGCAGAAGTTGGTGCCGCCGCGTTCGCCGTTGCCCGCCGTGAATTTTGCGCCGAAACGGAAATCAATGAGGTCGTTTTTGTCCTTGTCCCCCACGATGTACACGTCGCCGCCCTTGCCGCCGTCGCCGCCGTCGGGGCCGCCGTTGGCAAAGCCCTTGAAGCTCTTGAAAGAGTTCATGCCGTCGCCGCCGTCCCCCGATTTGATTGTGATTTTAACTTTATCCGTAAATAACGATGCCATAAAGACCTCAGTGTTCTTTTTTCGCGAAATAGTCGCAGCAATCGGCAAGCGGGCAGGCGCCGCAATCGGGATTCTGCGAATGGCAGACCTTTCTGCCGTGCCAGATCAGCCAGTGGTGCGCCTTGGACCAGTCTGCCTGCGGAATAGAGAGTTTTAACTGTTCCTCCGTGCGAAGCGGAGTGTTGGCGTGCGCCAGACCCAGGCGGTTGCTCACGCGGAAGACGTGGGTATCCACGGCGATGGCGTCCGCCTCAAACCACACGGAGGACACGACGTTTGCCGTCTTCTGCCCCACCCCCGCCAGCGATTTGAGCTGCGCAAAGTCCGAAGGCACTTTGCCGCCGAACTTGTCCACGATGTCGCGGGAAGCGGACAGGATATGCGCCGCCTTGCTGCGGTACAGACCGCAGGAAAAGATATACTTTTCCAGCTCCTGCCGGGAAAGCTGCAGCATGGTTTCGGGCGTATTGTGTTCTTTGAAGAGCTCTCTTGTGACCTTGTTCACGCGCTCGTCCGTACATTGCGCGGACAGGATGACCGCCACCAGCAATTCGTAAGCGGTGGAATAGACAAGCGCAGGGCGCGCGTCTGCGTACACCTGCGCAAGTATTTGCAGAGCCTTTTTTCTCTTTTGTTCGTCCATGCCGCTATTTTACCATAAACGCGATCGGATTACAAGTTTTTTTGCGCAGAAATCACAGCGGACGGACATATGTTCTGCCGCCGCAGATGTCCATGCGGAAAAACCCGACGAAGGCGGAACAGTTCATGCCGGCAAGGGCGCGGCGCACGCGGAGAAGATCTCTTTCGGGAAAGCGCAGGGAAATGCCGCACCCGACGTTTGCTTCGCGCGGAGTGGAGACGGCGGCGGCGCACACGCCCGCCGCACGGATGCGCGAAAGGCAGGAAAGCGCCTGCGCGCGCGAACGGAATACTGCGAGAATGTTCATGATTTTTCTTCCTGTAAGGCCGCGCAATTTAGGGGATACGCGGCATATATTACAGTATATGCCGCCCTCTGTGAAAAGGTTTTGCGGCAAAGGAGGAAAGAGTGATCTACTTTGACAATGCCGCCACGGGCGGCAGAAAACCGTATGCGGTACAGCGCGCCGTACGCGCGGCGACGGAAGGCTGCTGCGGCAACCCCGGAAGGAGCGGACACGCGCTTGCCCTGGCGCTCGCGCAGGACGTGCTGCGCACGCGCCGGCTTCTGGCGCGTTTTTTCAACGCGCCAGACCCCGAACGGGTGATCTTTACCCAGAACTGCACGCACGCGCTCAACCTTGCCATTCACGGACTTAGCGCGCAAAAACGGGGGACGTCCCCTGAAATCCATGTCGTTTCCACCGTTGCCGAGCACAACAGCGTACTGCGCCCGCTGTTTGCCCTCGAACGGCAGGGAAAGATCTCCCTCACCCTCGTGCAGGCGGAGCGCGGCGTCGTCTCCCCGTGGGACATTGCCGCCGCCGTGCGGGAAAACACCGTTGCGGCGGTGTTTACGCTTGCCTCCAACGTGACGGGCATGACCATCGACCCCGCGGCGGTGCGCGCCCTGCTGCCCGACGACGTGCTGACCATCTGCGACGGGGCGCAGGCGTGCGGACACATCCCCGTCGATCTGCGCGGGGCGGGCATAGACGCGCTTGCGGTGGCGGGACACAAGGGAATGTGCGGCATTCAGGGAAGCGGCGCGCTGCTCCTTTCCGAACGCTTTTCCCCGCCTCCCCTGCTGTACGGCGGCACGGGCAGCGAGAGCGCCAACCCCGATATGCCCCTCTTTTATCCAGACCGCCTGGAAGCGGGAACCATTTCCTGCCCTGCGGCGGCTTCCCTTGCCGAAGGCGTTCTGCACCTTTTGCCGCGGCAGGAAAAGATCGCGGCGCACCTGAAAAAGCTGACGGGCATACTTGTGAACGGGCTCAAAGAGATCGAAGGGATCGCCGTGTATTCCCGACCCAACCCCTGCGGGATCGCGGCGTTTGCCTGCGACAACCTGCAATCGGAATTTTTTGCCCAGCGGCTTTCGGACGAATACGACGTCGCCGTGCGCGGCGGACTGCACTGCGCGCCGAAAATGCACGAAGCGCTGGGGACGAAAGAGGGGCTGGTGCGCGCTTCCCTCTCCGAATACAGTACCCGCGCGGAAGCGGAGCTGTTTTTGCGGGCGGTGCGCGAAATTTCCGCAAGCGTGCGCTGAAACACATATGCGCGGCGGCGAAAACGGGCCTCTTTTGCGCCCAAATGCGCCGCCGCGCATAAAAAAAGCCGCGCACGGTGTGCGCGGCGGGGGCGAGTTACGTCTTTTTGAGTTTTTTGACGACCTGTTCGAGCTTTTTGCGCTTTGCCCCGTCCAGCATGGGAGAAACGGCGCGCACAAAATTGTCCAGTTCCGCATCCGAAAGGGTACCCGCGCGCCTGCCGCGCTCCGCCTCCCGATAGATGGCGCGGAGAATGTCCCCTTCCCCCTTGCCTTCAAACGCGCGCGCCAGCGACTGCGCCATGGCGTCCGCGTCCTTGGGGAGCGCGCCCCGGTCCTTTGCCTCTTTGACAAACTTGTTGAAATCTTCCATAGCCACCTCCGAAAAAGTTTACAATACCAATCTATGCCGCGGGGCAAAAAAATGCGCCCCGCAAAGGAGCGCTTATGCAACTTCTCATCATTGCCCTGCTGCTTTTATCCATGCAAAAAGAACAGACTTCCCTGCAGGATCTGCAGCCCCTGCTCGCTTTTCTGCAGAGCGGGGAGCTCAAACCGCTTGCCGAAAGCAAGCCTTTTTCCGACCTGCACCTCGGGAATGCGGACGCAAAGGCGGTGTTTGCGCTGTTCGACGCCCTGCGCGGCGCCCTGTCCGATCGGAAAGAGGAGCCGAAACAGCCGCAGACAGCCGAAAAAACATCCTCTCCGCTGGACGGAATTGCCGACAGCGACATTCTCTCCGCGCTGAACAGCTACCTTTCCTGACGTACGGCTGTGCCGCCGCGCATACGGCGCGTTTTTCTGACGGTATGCGCGCATACACATATGTCTGCAAAAAAAACGACGGAGCGCGTTTGCGCTCCGTCCTGCGTTATGCCGTTATCCTGTTTAAAATTTCCGTCAGTTCCGCGTCGGGATATTCCCCGTACGACGTGGCGGAAACGGCGACGGCGCCGTCGTCCGTGGTGACGCCCTTGCCGTGGATGCTGTTCCCGTTGGGCCAGAAGATCTGCGCGGAAGTCAGCTTGACCGCCTCGCCCGTGGAGGGATTGGAATAGCTGGTCTGCATGATCCCCTTGCCGTACGTTCTGGCAAAGCCCTTGCCCTGCGTATCCGTGAGGAAAATATCCGAATAGGACACCGTTCCGTAATCGATCATGGCGCCCATTAGCGCTTCGGAAGCGGATGCCGTGTTGCCGTTTGCGGCAACGTACACCTTTTTCTCCGACAGATAGCTGTTGTACAGGTTGGCGCCCGCAGAGTAATTGATCTGCATCCCGCTCTTGTATTTTGCGTACAAAACGACGGGATTGGAAGCGGGAGCATCCTTCATCAGGTACTGCGCGATATTGCAGAGAATGTTCAGATTTCCGCCGCCGTCGTTGCGCAGATCGAGCAAGAGCGTCTGTTTTGCGTCCTTTTCAAACTGCTGCAAGGCGTATACGAACTCTGCCGCGGCATTGCCGTTGAATTCCACCAGCCGCAACACGGCGAGATCGCCCGTCACCTGTTCGTCCAGAGAGACGTACTCGGAAACGTCCTGCCAGACCTTTTCCCGTTCCAGATACGTCCACGCCTTGGAATCGGCCGCATACAGGACGTAACTTTCCGTGTACTCGGCGCTCGTGACGGAGACAACCGTGCTCTGCGCGGCGGAAAGCTCCGCCTCGCTCGCGACGGGCGTCGTTGTAAAGCGCAGAAAGACGGTTTCCCCTGCGCCGTAGGAAGAGAGCTCTTTTGCCATGCTGTCATAGGTGAAGGTGGAAACGAGCTCTCCTTCCGATTTTCCGATCCCCGTCAGGTACAGTCCCGTTTCAATGGGGAAATCGGCGGTTTTTGACGCATAAAAGACGGGGGATCCGATGGAAACGCGGGCAATTTTATTGCTACCCGAGAAAAAGGCCATGCCGAACCCGCCCATGATGCCCTGATTTTCGCTGACGGTGCGGTCGAATTCTTCCGCCGTATAATACTGCGAATAGATGTCCAGCACGTTGTCCTCAACGCCCTGAATGGCGGCGTTCCAGAACGCATCGTCGGGGACGTCCTGATAATAAGTTTTATCGATCTGCTCCTTGAACCAGAGCAGGGATTTGAGTCCGTCGTCGTAAAAGAGAGAAGAGGCGCCCACGCCCGCAAAGAAGACCGCAACGAGGGCGGCGACACTCAAAACGCACGAAAGGACAAGCCTGAGCGTCCTGTTTTTTTTCGCCTGCGGCGGCTGGGGCGGCTGCGCCTGCGGCGCGGGAGAGGGTTCTTCCCCGAAGAAAGGATCGTTTTGATGTTCCGACATAAATTCTCCTGATCTATTTAAAGGTGTACCAGCGCGAAGGCATGAGCTCTCCCAGCGTGACCGTTTTGAGAGGATCCTCTTCCAGCAAAAATTCCGCGCGGTCGTTTTCGGGCGAAAGCTGCAGCAAAAATTCGCGGCAGGCGCCGCAGGGCGGGAGAGGTTTCCCCTGCTCGTCCACGCACACAAAGCGGCGGACGGTGCGTTCGCCGTCCGTGACCATCGCCGCGGCGGCGCTGCGCTCCGCGCAAAACCCCAGCCCGCAGGCGAGATCGATATTCACGCCCTTATAGTATTTCCCGTTTTTGCCTTCCAATACCGCCGCCACAACGCCCGAGGAATCGAACTTCCCAAGCGATACGGGATGCAGCGTTGCGCGCGCAAGCTCCAGCATTTCTCTGTACGTCATTTTTCCCCTTTTCGTCCCGAAAACGGCGGGACGTATCCGTTAAATGCGTGCAATTCCCTCTTTTTTGGCCTGCTCCGCCACTGCCTTTGCCACGGCGGGAGCCACGCGCTTGTCAAACGCGGAAGGGATGATGTTGTCGCGTGCGAGGTCCTCCCCCACAAGCTCTGCCAGGGCGCGCGCCGCGGCCACTTTCATGCCCTCGGAAATGTCCTTTGCGCGCACGTCCAGCGCGCCGCGGAACACCCCGGGAAAGGCCAGAACGTTGTTGATCTGGTTGGGAAAATCGCTCCTGCCCGTGCCGATGACAAAGGCGCCCGCTTCCAGCGCGTCCTGCGGGTAGATCTCGGGCTCGGGGTTTGCCATGGCAAACACCACGCTCTTTTCCGCCATGGAAGAGACCATTTCGCGGGTCAGCTGTCCGGGTTTGGAAACGCCGATAAACACGTCCGCGCCGCGCACGGCGTCCGCTAAGGTGCCGCGCAGGTGCGCGCGGTTGGTCACTTTTGCGATGTCCGCCTGCGCGTCCGTCAGCCAAGTCTCCCCTTCGCAGACGATGCCGAGGCGGTCGGTGAGGGTGACGTTCTGCGCGCCGCTCTCCAAAAGAAGTTTGCAGATGGCGATGCCCGCGCTGCCCGCGCCGCAAATGACGATGTTCACCTTTTCAAGCTGTTTTTCCGCAAGTTTGAGCGCGTTGAGAAGCGCCGCCGTCACCACGATGGCGGTGCCGTGCTGGTCGTCGTGAAAGACGGGGATGTCCAGCTTTTCTTTGAGCCTTTTTTCCACGGCAAAGCATTTGGGGGCGCAGATGTCCTCCAGATTGATGCCGCCGAAGGTGGGGGCGATCATTTCCACCGCCCTGACGATGTCGTCCTCATCCTGCCCCGAAAGCACGATGGGAACGGAGTCGATGCCCGCAAATTCGCGGAACAGGATGGCTTTCCCTTCCATGACGGGAAGGCCCGCCAAGCCGCCGATGTTGCCGAGTCCGAGCACGGCGCTGCCGTCGGAAACGACGGCGACGGTGTTCCATTTTCTGGTATACGTATACGCCGCGGAAGGGTCTTTGGCGATCTCGCGGCAGGGTTGAGCGACGCCCGGGGTGTAGGCGAGGGAAAGGGATTCCCTGTCCTTGACTTCCACGAGGGAGCGCACTTCGTATTTGCCGCGAAGCTTTGCGTGCAGTTCGAGAGATTTTTCGTAAACGTCCATATCGTATACTCCTGCCCGCATATGCGGGCGAATTGATTTTTGCCGTAGTTTTTGCGCGGCGTGCCGCCGCGAACATATGCGCGAGAGCGCATTTTACACGAGTTTGTTGAGAATGGTGATGATGCGGAAGGTGACCGCATCCGAAAATTTGCGCAGGTTCAGGCCCGTGACCCGCTCGATCTTGTCCAGGCGGTACATCAGCGTGTTGCGGTGCATATACAGGTTGCGCGAAGTTTCGCTGACGTTGAGGGAATTTTCCAGAAATTCTTCGGCGGTGTTGACCATGTCCTCGTCTTTGAGAAGTTCGCGCGCGTCCCCGTCCAGCAGAACGGAGAGGTACTCGGAAAGTTTTGCCTCGGACACGTCTTCCAGCATACGGATGAGCATGAACTCGCGGTAGCTGTGTACGTTGCCCTTTGAATTGAACGTGACGCTCATGCGGAGGGCGGCGCTCGCCTGCTGGTAGGAGACGGAAACGTCCTCGAAATGGCGGAAAGTCCCGCCCACGCCGACACGGCAGCGGATGCCCAGCTCTTCATACAGAGAGCGGGACAGAAAGCCCGCAAAATCCACGGACGACTGGTATTCGGAATCCGCTTCCACAAACTTGATAAAGGCGCAGTCCTTGCCCGAAATGCTGACGGCGCAATCCGATTCGTTCTCTATGTACTGCGAAAAGAGGGAGATGACGTCCGAAGTTTTTCCCTCCGCGGCAACGGCGAGCACAAAGCAGGGAAGATCGGGAACGGAATACTTGACGCGGTATTTCTGAACGTCCGAAGGGGCGCATTCCCCGAGCAGGATGCGGCGCACAAACTCGCCCTTCGGCAGATTGACGGCGCGCGACGAGGAATTTTCGATGAGGTCGGACAGCAGAAAGGCGTAATTTTTCTGCACGCGGGTGGCGCCCTCCAGCCCGAACAGATACTGTTCGCTGCGGAACATCGCCTTGAAATAGGTGCGGCCGTTCTGCTGCAGGATCCCCTCAAAATCGGGAGAGATCCCCTCCCCCGTCGGCGTGGAGACGGGATCGCCCGATGCGGTGTACACGTCGAGATCCAGCCCCGTATTTTCGTTGATGGAACGAAGAGTTTTTTTGAGTTCGCTGTTCATGTTTCCCTCCCGCAGGCGCAAAACACCGTGCGTTGTATATCATTATAGCGCAAAATCGGACAAATATCAATCTCTTTTTGAAAACTGCGCGCTTTCGGGAAAATTTTTACGCCGTTTACACATTCTGTACAGAAAAGGGATTGCACACATATTTTTTGCGCGTGAAAATATCTTTTTTATTTTATACTTGACACTTTTACTTATATATAGTAAAATTGTAAGCGTAACGATCCCGCCGCGGAAGGAACTTCCGCACGGGAAACGTTTACAAAAATCGTTAAAACGGGGTAACTTCTTATGACATCCATGGAAATGCCGGAAAACGTTCCCGCAAAAAAGAAGGGGAAAGTTTTACAGACCGTTCTCTCCCTGCTCATCTTTGCGGGCTTTGTCGTATTCCTGTTTGTTCCCAAACTTGCAGGATACGGAACCAGCCTGTTCCAACAGCTGCTGGATCTGTTCAAGGGAAACTTTACGGGCTATAACCTTGCAAAAATTTCCCTGTATGCGGTGATCGGCATGTACGCCGTCCTGCTCATCTGCACGGTGGCGGGGTTGTTTGTACACAGGCGCGGCGCCGCGGCGTTCAACTTCATCAAGACGTTTGTCGCCGTCGCGGTCATGGCGTTCTTTGCCTATGCCTACGTTTCCGACCCTGCGCAGACGGCTCCCCTCTTCGATCAGCTGAAAGCGCTCTTCTACGATGGAAAGACCTATCTCGCCATCAACGCGGTCAGCCTGTCGCTGGCGGTGGGCGTGCTTGCCATGATCGTACTGAGCATCGTCACCTACAAGGGAAAGGGCGTTGTCAAACTTGTGTACCTCCTGCTGGCGGCGGGATTCTTTGCCGTTGCCACCTTTAAGTTTGTGGAAGGATATACGTTCTTCGACCTGTTCGGCACCTTTACCCTGAACACGGGAACGGTGGGAAACGTCACCCGCATCGTCCTGCTCGTCTTCGGGTACGCCATGCTCGCCAACCTTGCGCTTGCCCTCCTTGCGATGGCTATGCCCCATTCGGGCGGACTTGACATTGTCCGCGCGGCGGCAATGTTCCTGATCGGGATCGCGGCGCTCATTTTCGTCGGCATTTACGGCGGATTTGCCAACCTGTTCTCCTCCCTCGGGACGGTGATCACGGCGGGCATCGCGCTCGTCCAGCTGATCTACACGGTGATCGTGCTGTGCGTAGGGCATAAGATGCGCGTAAACCGCGAAGCGGAAGAAAAGGCGCTTGCCGCGGCTGCGGAAAAGGCCGCAGAAGCGGAAGCGGAGGCCAAACCCGCGGAAGAAGTTCCCGCACAGACTGCGGAAGCTCCCCTCCCCGAAGCGGCGGAAGAGCCCGTCCAGGAAAGCAACCCCGACGCAGACAAGGCCAACGCGGCGTTTGAAGAGGCGGCAAGCTTCTCCTTCGACGATGCGCCCGAAGAGCCCGCCCAGACGGAAAGCGCCTACGACAGCGCCATCCGCGACGAAGCGGAACCCGCTCCCCAGGCGGAAGAACCCGCCTTCGATTTTGAAAAGGCAAAATACGACGGCAATTTCAACCGCCAGTATGCAGACTTTGTGGCGCAGGAAGAAGCGCGGGCAAAACAGCAGCAACAGCAGACTTATTACGGCGGCGCGCAGCAGCAACAGCAGCAGCCTTATTTCGGGCAGCAGCCCTACTACGGCGCACAGCAGAACGCGCCCGGCGGCTATTACAGCGCGGGATTCATCCCCGATGCGTTTATCAGCAGCCTGACCCCTGCCGAACGCGACGAGTTCGACCGCCTGTTCATTTCCCGCATTTACGGGGACAACAAGCGTCTGCCCGCTTACCGCATCGGCGGCGACAACCGCGAATTCTTCACCAAGATCTTCGTGTTTATGGGAAGATACCGCAACGTCATTTCCGACGGACTGCTGGAAAAGATCTATTCTTACAGCAATTCCATCCGATAAAACTTTTGCCGTCCTGCCCTGCAGGACGGCTTTTCTTTCTATATCTCCGCCACTCCGCCTTCTCGGAGCGGCTTTTTATCCCTTTTGCCGCCCTGTAAAACAGGACGGTATTTTTATCATAACCGATCCCGTTTCCCGATCTTCTGCTTTTCCCGTGCCCCGCGCGGATTGCGGTAGCATTCATGTGTCGTTTGCCGCATAAGAACGGGAGGCGCGCCCTCTTTGCGCCGCAAAACAAATGCGGAAATAATCATATCTGAAATTTTCTTTTATAACCCGGTCTTTCACTGAAAAAGCGGGCGGCGCAGAAGCGCCGCCCGCCTATTTTTTTATAAAACGATCTTTCCGTCTTTGACGGCGATCTTTGCCCGCAGGCGGATGTCCCGCGAGGAGGCCCCCACCAGAATTTCGTAAATGCCGTCCTCCGTCTTCCAGCGATCCTGCGCCGTGGAATAGTAGGCAAAGGCGTCTGCCTCCAGCGTCGTTTCCGCAACCGCAGTCTTTCCTGCGGCGACGAATGTCTTTGTATAGCCTTTGAGTTCCTTTTCCGGCCTGTAAACGAAGCAGACCGCAGGGCGCACGTAGATCTGGCTGATCTCCTTTCCGTCCCTGTCCGAAACGTTTTTCAGGGTAAAGCGCACCGTGAGACCCTTTTCCCCGACAGAAAGTTCCAATCCTTCATACTCGAAAGAGGAATAGCTCAGCCCGAAGCCGAAGGGGAAGGCAACTTCCTTGCCCTGCCTGTCATAGCCGCGGTAGCCCACGTCCAGCCCTTCCTGATAGCGGGCGACGCAGGGATCGTTGTATGTTCCGTAGGAAGTGGAATCTTCCAGGCAGAGCGGGAAGGATTCGGAGAGTTTTCCGCTGGGATTTGCGGCGCCCGTGAGGAGATCGGCAAGCGCTTCGCCGCCGCCCTCGCCGCAGAACCCTGCCCAGAGAATGGCGGAAACCTTGTCTTTCCAGGCGCTCATGTCCAGCGCACTGCCCGCAAAGAGCACCACCACCGTCTTGCTGCAGCGGCGCGCCGTTTCCAGGATCATGTTTTCCTGCACGGCGGGCAGGCGCATACTGTCGCGGTCGTTGCCCTCGCACTCGATGTCCGCACCCGTCCCCGCGCAGACAATGGCAACGTCGCTTTCCTCCGCATACAGCAAAGCTTTATGCGCTTTCTGCCAGTTGGAACCGATCCCCTTCGGCCAGAAAGCGGCGTCGAACTTCACTTCAACGCCCAGCCGTTCGCCGAGGAGTTTGGGCAGGTTGAAGAGCTCTCCCTGCCAGGGCACCATGGCGGAACCGCCGCCCGCCACGAGCGAGCACCTGCCCGGCGCGGCGAACTCTCCGCAGACGGAGAGTTTTGTCCCCTTGCAAAGGGGAAGAACGCCGTCGTTTTTGAGGAGCACCATGCCTTCCTGCGCGATCTCGCGCGCGACTGCAAGCCGTTCCTGTTTGCTCCTTTTCACCCTTCTCGTCTTGCGCATTTCCTCGCAGCGATAGACAAGTTCCAATACGCGCGCGGCGCAGGCGTCCAGCTCCTCATCGGAGATGAGCCCCGCCTTATAATCGGCGACGAACGCCTCGTAATTTTTCTGATTGAAGGGAAACTCGACGTCCAGCCCCGCTTTTGCGGCGGCGGTGCGGTTGCGCACCGCTTCCCAGTCCGAATAGATGGCGCCGTCGAAGCCGAACTCTTTGCGCAGAATGTCAAACCCCTTCTTGTTTTCGGATGCGTAGACGCCGTTGATACGGTTGTACGCGCACATTGCCGAAACGGGCTTTGCCCTGCAGGCAAGCTGGAACGGCTTTAAGTAGATCTCGCGCAGGGTGCGCTCGTCCACTTCGCTGGACTGCTCGAAACGGTTGTATTCGAGGTTGTTTGCGTAAAAATGTTTGAGGCAGGCGCCCACGCCGCCGCTCTGCAAACCGTCTACGTACTCATAGGCGAGCGTACCCGCAAGGTACGGATCTTCCGAAAAATACTCGAAGTTGCGCCCGTTGAGCGGATTGCGCTTGATATTCACGCCCGGAGCAAGGAGAATGTCCACCTCGCTGTCGATACAGTCGTCGGCGAGCGATTCGCCCATTTTGCGCGCGCAATCGCGGTTCCAGGTATTGGCGAGCATCTGAATGGCGGGATAGGCAATGGAAGGGACGTCTCTCTTCCAGACGCCCTTTTCGTCGTATTCGGGTTTGCGCACCCCCACCGGCCCGTCGGACACGGTGACCTGCGGAAGTTTTCCGCCGAGGGAATGGGTATGCCAAAACCCTTCGCTGCACAAAAGCCTGAGTTTTTCCTCCGCCGTAAGATCTTTTACTGTCAATTTTTTCATATACGTACCCCGAAAATCATTTCAAAAGCATCTTTCCGCTCTCTTTGAGCAGGGGCGCAAAGATCCCCCCGACGACACTGCGGTTGATGAAATGCACGATGTCGCCGCGACCCGCATAGTACCAGTCGCCGAAGGCAACGCGGGTGGGCGTTTCGGCAAGGTAGCGCACCACGGGCAGATAGATCTGCTCCGCCTTTTTCTTGTCGTCCGTCAGAGCCGCCGCCCAGAGGATCCAGTCTGCCTTGGTGTAGCTTTCGCGCGTGTCCAGCGGGACGCCGTAACGCAGGTTCTTTTGGATATAATAGTCCGTTTCCCGTTCGCAGACGTCCTGTCCGATGAGATCGTACCCGAACAGCTTGTCAAACAGAATGTTGTATTTGATGGAGTAGGTATCCTTCTTCCCGTACGCGAGCGGCATGACCCCCTCCCCAACGGACGCCTTGAATTTTTCCGCAAAAGTACGCGCGCGCTTTTCGTACTCCTCGGCGAGCGCTTCCTTGCCCAGAGCGCGGCACACGATCGCAAAGCTCTCGATGCCGACCAGCGCCTTGACGGAAAGGTTGACGTTGCCCGCAAGATGCCCCGCAAAGTCGTCCGTACACAGCTGGTTATCGGGGCGGAGTCCGAATTTTTCCAGATACTTCACCCACTTTCTGAGCAGCGGGAAGTTTTTCTTTGCAAGCGACTTGTCCCCGCCCGCAACGATCGCCGCCGCCGTCATGATGAGCATATTGCCGCATTCTTCCACGGGCATCTGGCTGTTTTTATCGTAGACGTTGCTCTCCGCGGGACGAAGGTACAGCATCTGATTGGTGCGCGGCGAAGCCCACGAGGAAAACATATCACAGCAATATTTGTCGTGTCGGCGCGCCGTGCCGTATACCTGCCCCGAACACCAGGGATAAGTTCCCAGATCGTGCGGCGCAAAATCGTAATTCCAGACGGGCATCTTGGCAAAATCGTAAATGCCGCGCGCCATGGCGTTAACAAGTTCGGGATTGTACAGCAGGAATACGGGAATGGACGGATAACTCACGTCCGCCGTGCCGATACAGCCGTTGGAATTGTTTTCCTTGGAAAGGAACAGCAGTTCTCCCTTGGAGTTTTGCACAAGTTTGTGCGCTCCCACGGACTGCCTGAGAGCGGCACAGGCGAGGGTGTAATACCCTTCCCCCACTTTGGCGCAATCCTCTTTGAGCTTTGCATCGAAATCCGCGCATTGCTTTAAAATGCTGTCGTGCTCCGCTCTGGAAAAATCCATCGCGTCCACGATGGTCTTGCCGCCCTCGAAGAAGTAGCATTTCAGCCATTCCCCGAAATAGAAAATGGAGACCTTGTCGTCGAACGCGGTCATGAAATACCCTTTTTTCGACCTGTTTACGCCGAGAATATACAGACGTTCGCAGTCCTTGCGGATGTAGTCCGTCTTTCCTTCCGAGACGTAGAGATTGACGCCCGCATCGCTGACCAGCCAGCTCTCTTCCGCGGCGATGTACACGTCGCCCCAGTCGGGCGCGACGCAGTCGCTCGTGTCCGAGAGGACCATGTTGCGGCCGCGGGTGAAATATGCCGCCTCATACCCTTTCAGAGGCAGGACGCCGCCCACCACCCAGGCGCGCTCGCCGTTGTAGCAGAACTCTTCGTCCAGAGAGATCGCCGCGGAGAAATCGGCGGGGAGCTCCCCTTCGGGGAAAATTTCGTACTCGGTATAGCAGACGGGGCAGGAGAGCACCTTTAAATTCTGCGGCAGAAGCGGAGAAACAAAGCTGACCTTCAAGGTAAATCCTTCCCCGCGGAACTCGTAATCTGTGGAAAAAGCGGTGACGGAAACATTGGTCTGCTTCAAAGGCTCTGCGCCGTCGCGCCTGCCCAGAAAGCAATACGTTTTGCCGTTGTAGCGGACAAATCCGCAGGCACGGTGTTCCAGACCCGTCCAGAACACGGTGTCGCCGCCGTTGAGGGCGTCCGTCTTGGACCAGACGGAAAACATGGGATCGATCACCCAGAGGGGATAAGCAGGTAAAATTCTTTGCATGATTTTGCTCCTTTTTTATGTAGGCATATATAAAGTAACAGAGAAATATGAGAAAGTCAAGCCTATTTTCAGATTTGTGTCCTGCAAAAAGAATCGGTCGGGAAAGGGCAGAGCGCGATCCACAAAAAAATTTTTAAAGCTGACCAAAGAGAGGGTGCGGAAACTTGCACTTTGCGGCGATTTTTATTATAATCGGTATTGTTGCCGCGAAAAAATCCGCAGAGTGCGGACTGCGCGGAGAAAACTCTTTCGGGAGAATAAAAAATGTACTCGCTCTTGCTTGCCCTGATCTATCTCGCCTTTATCAGCCTGGGGCTGCCCGATTCCCTGCTCGGCGCGGGCTGGCCCGCCATGCACGCCGAACTGGGCGTTCCCGTCTCCTACATGGGGATCGTGACCATGGTCATTTCGGGAGGGACCATCCTTTCCAGCCTGCTTTCGGACAGGCTGACAAGAAAATTCGGCGCGCGCATCGTGACGGTGGTCAGCGTCTTTCTGACCGCGGCGGCGCTGTTCGGATTTTCCTTTGCGAGCAAATTCTGGATGCTCATTCTCTTTGCCGTCCCCTACGGGCTGGGCGCGGGCGCCATCGACGCGGCGCTGAACAACTATGTGGCGCTGCACTACAAATCCAGGCACATGAGCTGGCTGCACTGCTTTTGGGGAGTGGGGACGATCATCAGCCCCTTTGTGATGAGCTACGCCCTCGCCTCCTCCGTGTGGAACAACGGCTACCGCATTGTTGGATTTATCCAGCTGGGCATTGCGCTGGTGCTGCTCTGCACCCTGCCGCTGTGGAAGGTGAACAAGGCCGCCGCCGTGACGGAGCAAAAGAGCGTGGGACTGATCGGCGCATTGAAGATCCGCGGCGTCCCCTTTCTGCTCCTCGGATTTTTTGCCTACTGCGCCGCGGAGGCGACCGCCATGCACTGGGCAAGCACCTATTTTGCCGAAGTGAAGGGCCTTTCCGTGGAACAGGCGGCACAGTTTGCCTCCCTCTTCTACATCGGGCTCACCGCCAGCCGATTTGTTGCAGGTTTTCTCACCGAAAAACTGGGAGACAGAAAGATGATCGTCGCGGGGACGTGCATCCTCCTTGCGGGGATCGTCCTGCTCGTCCTCCCCGCGCCCACGCCCCTTGCCGTGGCGGGATTCATCGTGGTCGGGTTCGGGTGCGGGCCCGTCTATCCCTGCATCATCCACTCCACCCCGAACAACTTCGGCGCGGAAAACTCGGGCGCGATCATCGGCATCCAGATGGCGAGCGCCTACGTCGGCTCCACCTTTATCCCACCCCTGTTCGGACTGCTCGGCAGGCGGATCGGATTTTCCTTCCTGCCCTGGTACCTGGCGGCGTTTGCACTGCTGATGATCCTCATGACCGAACTCACCTTCCGCCTGACCAAAAAGAGAGAAACGCCCGCGGACAAAGAGTGATTTTTGCGCACGGACTTTTGCAAAGGCGCCCCGCCGCACGGGAAAAATCCTGCACCCGCAAACAAAAAGCCGGACTTGCGCGGCGACGCAAATGCGTTGCCGCGCAAGTCCGGCCCTTTTTTTCCTCTTTGCCGATTTCCCGCATATGTCGGCTGCCGCATAAAAAAACAGAGGCGGAAACCGCCTCTGTTTTTTCGGAGCGCCGTGCGCTCATTTCTTTTTGGCTTCCTGCTTTGCGCGCTTGGCCTGCAGCTTTGCCTGGTACTTTGCCTCCTCTTCCTCGAAGGAAAGCCCCTTCTTTTCGCAATAGGCCTGCAATTCTTTGACGCGCGCCTCTTCCGCCATGCGCTCTGCTTCCGCCTCTTCGCGGCGCAGACGTTCTTCCGGTTCCACCCACTCGATGCCGGCGGCTTCCGCCTCCGCTTTCTGGCGGGCAAGCACCTTTTTCCTGTCCTCGCCGAGGAATTTCTCCACGCCGAAGAAGAGGACGACAATGGCGGCAAGTGCATACGCACCCGTCTCTATCCAGATATAAGAAACCACTGAACCCATTTCTTTGCCGAACGCGCCCAGCATTCCGCTGATGATACCCGTAGCCAGCGGCACGGACGCGATCATGATAGAACTGTACAGAGACATTCCGAACCCGTCACAGCGGAAGCCGTTTTTCGCTTCCATGTGATCGAGGCAGTCCGCCAGCATGGCGAGGATCATGTATCCTGCGGGTGCGGAACCGAGGCACTTGACCGCCACGCCGATGGCGACGACGACAAAGTTGTTGTAGAAAATGCCCGCAAGCACGCCGCCGATGACGCCGATGACCATGCCGATGAACACGATGAGCTGTTTTCCGAATTTATTGCAAAGGGGTGCGACGAACAGGACCGCCACCGCCATGGGGACGGCGCCGATGACGCCGAGAATGGACATGGCAAAAGCGGGGTCGAGATCGCCGAAAGCGACGTTGTTGGTAAAGGACTGCATGGAACCGTTTTTGATTCCGCCCGCAAGCTGATACAGCAGATAGAAAATAATGGTGACGACGAAGAATTTGTCGCTGAAGATCGCCTTGGCCTGTTTTCCCATAGACGGGCCCTGTTTTTTCTCTTCCTGTTTGTCCTCGCCGGAGGCCATCGTCTCTTCGGTGACGCGTTCGCGGGTGAAATAGTACTGCACGATGCAGCCGAGGAAGGTGATGATCCCGACGATGATGAACAGGATGAGGTAGCCGTTGGAGGAAGGCAGGTTGCTGCCCTCGGGGCCGGGGAACGCATTGGCGAACAGGAGGATGACCATAGGCATCACGATCGAACCCGCGCCCGCACCGCCGAGAAGCGCCATATTGACGAAGGAAGCGAGAACGCTCCTCTGCTTGCTGTTGCGGGTGGAGACGGGGACGAGTGCGCTGTTGGCCGTGTTATACAGCGGGAAAGCGACGGCGTAGAAGAGATTGTACGCGATGGCGAGCCAGACCATTTTGAACACGGCGTTGTCGATGGGCTGAATGAACATCAGCACGCTTGCGACGGCGATGGTGACGGCGGAAAGCAGGATATAGGGTCTCGCTTTGCCCGCCTTGGTGCGCGTGCGTTCGATGATCTGCCCTGCGACGAGGTTGCCCGCCACGATGAGGATGGCGGAGAGGATGGGGAAGAGGACGAGGAAGGTTTCCACGCCCTTGTTGCCCGCCGCGATCTCGTCCGCAAACAGGACTTTCTGGAAGTATTCCACCAGATAGGTGCCGAACAGACAGTTTGCCAGCATTCCGCAGAAGGGGCCGACGAGGTACCCGATGAGCGCCTCCACGGGCTTTACGTTTGCGGATCTGACTTTTGTCCGCGTGAGCGGGTTGTTAAAAAAGGATGCCCCGCTCTTTTGAGATTGTGCCATGATTTTCCTCCATTCTTATTTTATCGGCGGGGACATCGTCCCCGTTTTCAGCTGCACTTGATCTTTTTGCTGTAATAGAGATACCCTGCCACCATCACCCTGCCGCGCAGGCGGAAAGGCAGCCAGTTGACGAGGGCGGGATAGCTGCGGCGCAGAAAAGCATACATCTGCCCGTCCCGCTCGCGCACGTAGTCCCACAGTTCCGCAAGCGCCGCCTTGCGCCCGGGAATATCTTCCTTGCCGCCCGTGGTGAACATCATCGTCAGCATCATGACCACGGAAAGGTAATGCTTCATATACCCGCAAAGGCCGGATTCCAGCCCTTCCAGCTGTTCGTAGGTGTAGGCGCCGATCATCTCTTTCATCACGCGGATCTGCTGGTCGTACCGCCGCACGATATTTTTCGCGCTGACCGACTGGTCCTCCCTGCCGATGTAGTAGCGGTACAGATCGACGTTGAGATAGTACAGCTTTTTCATGAACGGCAGCGGTTTATAGGCAAAAATGTTGTCCACATAGAAAGTGTGTTCGGGCAGGATCGTGTTGCTCTGGCGCAGTTTGTCCGTCCTGTACAGGAGGGAGTGCATCAGCAGCACGTTGGATTTATGAAAGCGCTTTACCTCTTCCCAGCCGAAAAAGCGCCCCTGCGGGAAATTGTGTGCATAACTGCGCACATAGCGCGCGTTGTCGCACACTTTTTCGTAGACGAAGTTGGTGATGTACAGGTCGGCAAGTTTGCCCGCGTCGCGGTGTTCCCTGAGCAGCGCCAGCAATTTTTCCAGCGCGTCCCCGTCCAGCCAGTCGTCCGAATCGACCACTTTGTAGTAAAGTCCCTGCGCCAGTTCCAGCCCCTTGTTTACGCCCGAACCGTGCCCGCCGTTTTCCTTGTTGACCACGCGGACGTTGGGATGAATGGCGGCGTATTCCGCCGCGATGAGCGGCGTTTCGTCCTTCGACCCGTCGTTGACGACGATGATCTCCACGTCCTCCCCGCCTTTGAGCAGAGAATCGATACACTGCCGCATATATCCCGCTGAATTGTAACAAGGAACAGCAAAGCTGATCAGCTTCATAAATTAAACTCCTGTGCGCGGAGGGCGGCCGCTTTATCCGTTTGTTTTTTCGTCTTTCTTTTCTTTGGAAAGGAACTGCCCCAGTCCCTTGAAGAAATGTCCGTTGCAGATCATGAGAATGGCCTCCATCTGTCTGCGGGACATTCCGCCGAATTTTGCAACGCCGCGGATGGGCTGGTGATATACGCCCATCATGATGGTGTTGGCAAGCGTGCGCTTGCCGATCCCCCACAAGAACATATGCGCAAAGCGCACGGCTCCGGAGACCCATCTCGCCACCCAGCGGCGCGCAAAGCGCAGATCTGCCATCGTGCAGTTTTCGTCGATGACCATGCGGCGCTTTTTGTAGAAACGATAGCCCGCATACGGCACTTCCCTGCCCAAAAGGACGGCAAATTCCTCTTTCTCGACGTCGTTTGCCTTGCCGCTGTAATAGGAAGGGAGCTGCTCCGCATTGTACGGATTTTCCGCACCCGTTCCCTCAATTTCGATGCAATCGATGAGTTTGAGATCCTGCGAAGAGGCGCCCACGTACACTTCGTACGCGCCCCCTTCTACCTCCCACGAGGAGGTCTTGACGTTGTAATAGCGGAAGGTGCGCTTGTCGAAGGGGATCTCCACCTTCCTGCTCTCGCCCGCCTTTAAAAAGACCTTTGCAAAGCCCTTGAGCTCGATGGCGGGGCGGAACACCTTTGCGTCCTTCTTGCCGACGTACAGCTGCGCGACTTCCGCGCCGTCCGTCCTGCCCGTGTTTGTCAGCGTGAAGGTGACGCCCTTTTCGTCCGCGTGCAGGTCGGAATAGGCAAAGGTGGTATAGCTGAGCCCGTAGCCGAACGGATAGCGCACGGCGACGTTTGCCGTCGAATAATAGCGGTAGCCGACGTACAGCCCTTCGCGGTATTCCACGCTCATCGCCTTGCCGGGGAAACGGGAGGCGGAAGAGCAGTCCTCGTATTTATACGGGAAACTTTCGGCAAGTTTGCCGGACGGGTTGACCTTGCCCGTCAGCGCGCCCAGCAGGGCGCGGGCGCCCGCCTGTCCGCCCAGGCAGGCATAGACGATGGCGTCTGCCTTTTCTATGCAGCCGAACTCCACAGCGCTGCCGCCCACGAGCACGGCAACCACTTTTTTGCCGAGTTTTAAAATTTCGGAAAGCACTTCCAGCTGGTTGGCGGGGAGCTTCATGTCGCGGCGGTCGATGCCCTCCGCCTCGCTCACCTCGTCCAGACCGATGAAAAACACCACCGTGTCGCACTCTTTCGCAAGCTTGAGCGCCCTCTTTTTCAGGCCGTTTTTGCGCTTTCCGTAGCGGTCGTAACCCTGTTCGTAGCCGGCAAAATTCAGAGCGAACTCTTCCTCACAATCCACCGCGCTCGTCAGCTTTGTGGGATTGACCACCGAGGAACCCGCCCCCTGATAGCGGGGATTTTTGGCGAAATCGCCGATAAAGCAAACCTTCTCTGTCGCGGAAAGCGGGAGGACGTCCCCCTCGTTTTTCAGCAAAACGAGGCTTTCCTCCGCACATTTCTGCGCGAACACGTCGTGGTCCTCTTCGTTGAATTTTTCGGGCGCGTTTACGATGCTTGCGTGCGTATCGAAGATGAGGGAGAGCAGCCTGTCCAGGCACTCGTCCACCAGCTTTTCATCCAGCCTGCCCTCTTTGACCGCTTTGACGATGTCGTCGTTGCCGTACTTGCAGCAGGGCATTTCCAGCTCGTTGCCCGCCTTGACGCCTTCCACGCGGTCGTTGCAGCCCGCCCAGTCGGTGACCACCACGCCGCCGTAACCCCATTCTCCGCGCAGAATGTCGCGCATGAGGTGCATATTCTCGTTGGTGTGCGTGCCGTTGAGGCGGTTGTAGGAGGACATGATCGTCCTCGGCTTCCCCTCCTCAATGGCGATCTCAAACCCCGTGAGATAGATCTCGCGCAGGGTGCGCTCGTCCACCACGGAATCGATGACCATGCGGCGCTCTTCCTGGTTGTTTGCGGCAAAGTGTTTGAGGCAGGCGGAAACGCCGTTTTTCTGAATGCCGCGCACGTAGGCCGCCGCCATCTTGCCCGCCAGGACGGGATCCTCGGAAAAATACTCGAAGTTCCTGCCGCAAAGGGGATTGCGCTTGATGTTCATGCCCGGCCCCAGCAACACGTTGACGCGCTGGGCAGCCGCTTCCTCGCCCAGCTTTTCACCCAGCTTTTCGCCGAGAGCGGTGTTCCAGCTGTTTGCCATCGCCGCCGCCGTGGGAAAGCAGGTGGCGGGAATGCTGGCGTTCAGGCCGAGATGGTCGGACGCCGCCGCCTGTTTGCGGAGTCCGTGAGGGCCGTCCGACAAAAACGCCGAAGGAATGCCGTACTGTTCGTACTCCGTCGTCGACCAGAAGTCCCTGCCCGACATGAGAGCCGCCTTTTCCTCTATGGTCATTTTCTGAATGATTTCCGCATATTTCATACCGATCGCCCCTCTTTCTTTTTTCCGTTTCCGCCGCTCAGCGCGCGGAAAACCATAATTCGCTAATAGTATAACAGAGAAATTTTCAAAAAACAAGATTTTGTCCTAATCTGTGCTTTTTTTTACATAAACTGCACTTTCCTCCCTCTTTGTCTTTTTCCTTTCTTTATACTGCCGCGCGCGGGCGCGCAAAAAAAAGGAGCGGAACCCGCTCCCTTTTACACGGGGGCTGCCGCCCCGAATCATCCTTTACTGCATTCTTGCCGCGACGGCTTTCAGGAAAGCGCGCGAATCCAGCTTTTGCGGCACGATCCCCTCCGCATGGAAGAGGGGGATGAGGTCGCCCGTCATCTTTCCGCTCTCGATGGTGGCGACGGTGGCCTGTTCCAGCTTTTTGGCGAATGCGCACAGTTCGGGGGTGCCGTCCAGCTCGCCACGCTTTGCCAGCGCGCCCGTCCACGCAAAGATGGTGGCGACCGAGTTGGTGGAGGTCTCCTCCCCTTTCAGGTGCTTGTAATAGTGGCGGGTGACCGTGCCGTGCGCCGCCTCGAATTCGTAATTTCCGTCGGGGGAAACGAGCACGGAAGTCATCAGTCCCAGAGAGCCGTACGCCGTGGCGACCATGTCGCTCATCACGTCGCCGTCGTAGTTCTTGCACGCCCAGAGAATGCCGCCCTCCGAACGCACGATGCGCGCCACCGCGTCGTCGATGAGGGTGTACATATATTCGATGCCTGCCGCCGCAAATTTTTCCTTATATTCTTTATCGTAAATTTCCGCAAAGATATCCTTGAAGTGATGGTCGTACTTTTTGGAAATGGTGTCCTTGGTGGCAAACCACAGGGGCATCTTCACGTCCAGCGCGTAATTGAAGCAGGAACGGGCAAAACTTGCGATGGATTTGTCCAGATTGTGGATGGACTGCACGATTCCGTCGCTTTCCCTGAAATCGTGGATGAACAGCTTTTCCACGACGCCGCCCTGTTCGTCCTCGACGACGAGGTACGCCTTATTCCCCTGCTTTACCTGCGTTTCCACGCCCGAATACACGTCGCCGTAGGCATGACGGGCGAGCACGATGGGCTTTTTCCAGCCGGGGATATACGGGGTGATCCCCTTTGCGAGGATGGGCGCGCGGAACACCGTTCCGTCCAGAATGCGGCGGATGGTCCCGTTGGGGCTCTTCCACATCTGTTTGAGTTTGTACTCCTCCACGCGCTGTGCGTTGGGGGTGATGGTGGCGCACTTGACGCCCACTTTATACTTCTTGTTGGCGTTTGCCGCGTCGACGGTCACCTGATCGTCCGTCTTGTCGCGGTTGACAAGCCCGAGATCGTAATATTCCGTTTTGAGGTCGACAAAGGGCAGAATGAGATCTTCCTTGATCCACTGCCAAAGGACGCGCGTCATTTCGTCCCCGTCCATTTCCACGACGGGGTTTTTCATCTGAATTTTGGACATGCAAGGCACCTCGTTTAATTTCTTTCGTATTATTTTAACAGAAAATCCGATTTTTGACAAGCATTTGCGCTTTGTTCTGCCCTGCTTGCACAAATCCGAACCGAAAAAAGCGGCGCAAAATAATTTGCGCCGCAGAAAATTATCCCCTGTTTTTCCCCGTGAGAGCGGGGGAAGAGAGCACCCCGCAGTTTTTCAGCATTTTTTTGCCGCTCTTTGCCATGTGATCGCAGATGCCCTGCTCGATGAGGCGGGTGAGCATCTCTTTGAAATCGGAAAGCTTATCGCAGAAAAGGTACCACGCCAGAGAGCCGGGGACGGTATTCATCTCGTTAAAGTACACGTCTTTCCCCACCACCAGAAAATCCGCCCGCACCACGCCGCGCAGGCGGAGGCGGCGGTACAGCATCCGCGTGATGCCCTGCACCGTTTCCGCCGTGACGCGGGGAAGATCGGCGGGAAACTGAGAAGCGTGTTCCTTTCCCCCGCCCAGGTACTTGTCGCCGAACGTGAGAAATTTGTGCTCCGTTTTCGGTTCCTCGCAGGGGGAAACGACGTACTTATCCCCGCTCTTGTAGCAGGCGCAGTTGATCTCGCGGCGGCGCTCGAAATATTTTTCGGCGATGAGAAGATCGTCGTAGGCAAAGCCCGCCTGAATGGCGGCAACCAGCCGAGCGCGGTCCTCGGCGACCGTGATTCCGATGCTCGAACCCTGCCGCGCGGGCTTGACGATGACGGGATAGCCCAGCCGCTCCTCGATGACGCGCAGGGCAAACGCGCCGCGCTTGCGGTACTCCTCCTCCCCGATGCGGAAATAGGGCGCCGTCTTTACCCCCAGCGCCTTGGCGACGAGCTTGGTGAGCGTCTTATCCATGAACAGCGCGGAGGGCGCGGCGTCCGGCGAGGCGTTGGGAATGCCGTTGAGATCGAGCAGCGAGGAGAGCGCGCCGTCCTCCCCGCCCATGCCGTGGCAGCAGTTGAGCACGCAGTCGATCTTCGCCACCGTTTTGATCTTATTTTTATGTACCGTACACAGGTTTTGCCCGCAAAAGAGCGCCTTTTTTCCCTTTTGCAGATACCCTTCCCCACGAAAGGAAGAGGCGTCGGACAGCGCCGCGCCCGTGTAAAAATCCCCTGCCTGCGAGAGGTAAACGGGAAAGGCGGCGTACCGCTCGGGATCGAGCAGATTGACCGCCATCACGCCCGTGATGATGGAAATTTCGTTTTCGCAGGACTTGCCGCCAAAGACGACCGCGATGTTTTTGCGCATAAAAAAACACCTCCGCCAGAAAATTTTTCCGCTTTGGTGTTTCTTATGCGATCTCTTTTCAGTACACGTCGGGCAGGTCGTTGAGGAACAGGACGGTGTCCCCTGCCTGCAAATAAGAGGAAAGTTTTTTCTTTGCGTCTTCCAGTGTGGGAACGACGCAAAGTTTTTCCGCGTCGCCGCCCGCTTTGAGGTACCCGTTTTTGACGGCGCCCACCAGCGTATCCCCGACGAGCAGGACGAGGTCCAGCCCCGTCAGCTTTTCGCCGAAGGCAAAGTTTTCTTTCTCTTCCAGAACGCCCAGTTCCACGATGCCTGGCGTGACGACGATCTTTCTGCCCTCAGACAGGCGCAGTACGGAAACGGCTTCCGCCGCCCCGCGGATGTTGGCGTTGTACGCGTCGTCCAGCACGGTGACGCCGCCCGATAGGATGGGCTGCAGGCGGTGCGGGACGCATTCGAGGCGGGATACCGCCTGCGCGATCTCCTCCGCGCTCATACCCAGTTTGTACGCCATTGCCGCCGCCAATGCGACGTTGTACGCGCTGTGCGCGCCGAGAAGTTTGCACGAACATTCTACCTGTCGGATGCCCAAAGCCAGCTTGAAAGACGTTCCCTTTGCGGTGCATTTTACGTCCAGCGCGCCGCATTCCCCGTGCTCCCCTACCGGCACTTTGACCAGATTTTTTATGTACGGTACCGCTTTTTCCGTACCGATGTCCCCATACACGGCAAAGCCGCCCGCCTTGGTGCCTGCAAAGATCTCGCTCTTTGCCGCCACGATCGCCTCTTCCGAGCCGAAGGTTTCCAGATGCTGGGGGCAGATCCCCGTGAGGATGCAGTGATCGGGCTGTACCAATTCGCACAGCTCGGCGACGTCGCCCGCATGGCGCGCGCCCATTTCCGCAATGAAGAAGTCGCAGTCCAGTCCCTTTTCCACGCTCCTGGCAATGCCCAAGGGGGTATTGAAGGACTCGGGCGTGGCGATGACTTTATAGCGGGCAGAGAGGATCTGCGCGAGATAGCTTTTGACACCCGTCTTTGCAAAGCTGCCCGTGACCGCGATTTTTACGCATTTCGCTTCGTGCAGGATGCGCGCCGCCTTTTTGAGGTACTTTTTGTTGCGCGCGGAAGAAAAAGGCTTTTCCAGCGCGTTTGCAACGACCAGCAGCCAGGGCTGGAGCAGGGACAAGAGCGCCAGCGGCAGATAGCGCAGGTGGGAAATGAGGGTGACCTCGGTAAAATACGCCAGCGCGTTGGCGCCCACGATGAGCGCAAACGCCAGCACGGCGAGCACCAACAGGTTGAGGGCGTACACGCGCTTTGCGCGCGCGGTGCCGCGCAGCGGCACTTTGAGGGCGCGGCGCTCGGCAACGCAGTACAGGCTGACGAACAGCGGAATGCTGACCAGCGGCACATACCCCGCCCATTTGCCCGCAAACGAGAAGGCGATGCCCAGCACCAGCATGGACAGCGCGATGAGAAAGGCGAGCAGGGTGAAGCGCGAGCGCGTCATGTTGCCCTTTCGCCCCAGCCAATGCGCGTAGCGCTTTGCGGCATAGCCGCTCTGCTGCAGGGCGCCCAATGCGTTGAAAACGCACAGCCCGAACAACAGCGCCGCACCCAGCGCGATGACGACGTATTCGGTTACGGAGATGAGTGTGAACATCTTGATCCTCTCTTAGCAACGGAAAAATTCGCGCGCGACGGCGTTGAATTCTTCCCATTTTTCGCAAAAACAAAAGTGTGTACAGCCGCGCATGACGACGAGTTCGGAGTGCGGCGTCTTCTCCCGCAGGACGCGCGCCATCCACAGCGGCGTGGCGGTGTCCTTTTCCCCGAACACGTACAGCACGGGAATGCGGATGCGGGGCAGAAGGGGCGTGAGGTCCTCCCCCACGATCTTTTTGAAGCTCTCCTTCATCACGGGGGAAAGGGAGCGGTATTCCGCCGAGCCAAACTTTTTTTCCGCATAGCGCGGCGCAATTTTTCTGACAAAGCGGTACGTCTTTACCCGCAGGCGGTAGCGCAGGCCGCGCTTTGGCGGAACACCCGCGCAACCCGTAAGCAGGGCGCTGTGCGCGGGAAAGCCGTCCGCAAGCAGCCTGATCGCCACCCGTCCCCCGAACGAATGGGCGAGCAGGCGGGGCCGCCGCACCCCGAGTTCGTCCAGCAGACGGCGGGTGTGATCGGCGTAGTCCTCCACCGACCACGGCTGCGCGAGCGGGGCGCTCTTGCCCATGCCGCGGAAATCGAAGGCGGTGACCTTATAAAAGTTTGAAAGGTATTTTATCTGATGGTAGAAACTCTCCTTGCAGGAAAGGTACCCGTGCAGCATGACGAGATCTTCCCCCTTTCCGCAGCGGATGAGGGAATCTTCCAATCAAAGGCCTCCCATTACAGATTTTTGACAAAGATGACGGCGTCCTCGCCGTCCCCGTAATAGCGCGGGCGGACGTATCTGCCCACATACCCGCAGGAAAGATACAGCTTCATGGCGGGCGCGTTGGAAACGCGCACTTCCAAAAAGACGCGCTTTGTTCCGCGCGCTTTTGCCGCCTGTTCCAGAGCGTTTAAGAGCGCCTTGGCAACGCCTCTGCCGCGGAATGCGGGAGCCACCGCAATGTTTGCGAGGTCCGCATCCTCTTCCGCGCCCACCAGAAAGGCATAGCCGATCAGCGTTTCCCCCTCTGTGGCGGCGGCGGTCAGCGTGGTCTCGCCGAAAAAGGAATCGGCAAGCATCTGAAAACTCCATGCGTCCGAAAAGCACTGCTTTTCCAGCTCCGCAATGGCATAGATGTCCTCGTACGTCCAGGGACGGATGTCCATATTTTTTCTCTCCCGTTCAGCCTTCACGGCGTTCGCGCTCCTCTTCCGCCTGGCTCTTTTTCAGATAAAAGGCGGCGAGATCGCCCAAGTCTTCCTCTCTTGCCGCGCGCACCGCACACAGCAATCCCGCGGCGGGGTCCGCCTGCACGTACGGCACGGGCAGCGCCTCGTACGAAACGACGGTATAGAGAGCGGAAAGCTCTTTCAGCTTCTCTTCCCCCACATACGCGGGGGCAAGGCTCACCCTCTTTTCCCCGTCAAATCCGCACACATAGTAGCTGCCTCTGCCCGCGGGGACGACCGCAAGCACTTTGCCTTCTGCATTATATGCGAGCACCCGGAAAGAGGTTCTGCCCAGGGCGGGTTTTCCCGTCCCCTCGCAAAATCCCTTGACGGCGGAAACGCCGATGCGGATGCCCGTAAAGGATCCCGGCCCCGTCACCGCACAGAAAAAATCGCAGTCCTGCGGGCGCATCCCCGCGCGCGAGAACGCTTCGTCCACCGCGTCCATCAGCCGCACGGAATGCTGCAATGCCCCGTCCTTTTCAAAGATGCACACGGGTTCCCCGCCGCCGCACACCAGCACGGTGAGATAGGAGGACGAAGTGTCTATGGCAAGGTATCTGTTCATTCGCATACGATCTCACGCTCCGTTTCCGAAAGTTTGCGGATGATCACTTTTTTGCAGTGCTTGGGGAGCACCTCGGCGATGTTCTCCGACCACTCGATGACGCAGATCCCGTCCGCGTAAAAATAGTCGGTCAGACCCAGCGCCTCCGCCTGCGCGCCGCTCGTCAGGCGGTAACAGTCGTAATGGTACAGTTTGCCGCCGTAATCGTTCATGTACGCATAGGTGGGGCTGGTGATCTCCTCGTCAATGCCCAGCGCCCGCGCCACGCCCTTGACAAACACCGTCTTGCCCGCACCCATCTCGCCGCAAAGGAGAACGACGTCCCCCTTTTGCAGGCTCTTTGCGTACTGTTCCGCTATCTGAATTGTCTCTTCCGCACTGTGCGATCTCATCTCTGACCTCAAAAGAAAAAGAGGCGTTTTATCAAACACCTCTTCCATTATAATATAGAACGCCGCATTTTGCAATTAAAACTTATTCAAAAGGCGGGAAATTCTCTTGTACAGCAGCAGCGTGACCGCCGAAGCGACGAGGCAGCGCAGCAAATTGAAGGGAAGCACGGAGAAAGGAATGTAGTAGGAATAGAAATTTTCCGCCGTGCAGGAAGGGAAGAGCGGCGTGAGCATTCCGACAATAGCTTCCATGGGGAATCCCATCAGTTTGATATAGGCAGGAATGATGACAAAACGGTTGGACAGCATGGAAAAGACGACCGAGCTGACCATTCCCGCCGCAAGCCCGACCAATGCGCCGCGGAAGGTGCGGTGTCTGCGGTAGATGATACCCGCGGGAATGACAAACGCCAGCCCGCAGACGAGGTCGGAAAGTTCCCCCACGCACATGGTGGACGTAGAGGGAAGTTTGAGCAGGAATTTGACAAACACGATGATCGCGCCCGCTACGGGACCCAGCGAAAAGGTACCGATCAGCGCGGGAATGTCCGAAAAGTTGAGTTCCAGAAAGGACGGGAACAGCGCCACGATGGGGAATTTGGGGAAATAGTACAATACCGTCGTCAGAGCGGCAAACATGCCGATCTTGGCGATGTTGGAAGCGGAAAAGAATTTCCGCTTTGTGTTCTTTGCCGTCTGTTCGGCGGGCAGAGTTCTCTGTTCCTGTTCTGCAGGGACCTGTTCGTTCATAAAACACCTCGAAAAAAATGATTTTCAAGGGGCGACAGAAAAGCCCCGTTCTCACGAACGGGGCGTCATTTCGCGCTGTAGCGGCACCAAAGTGCGCGCGCAGGTGAAAATTCTTTTCCTATCCGGACTTTACCGTCGGTACGGGAATTGCACCCGTTCGGAGGCTTGCGCCTTTCGCAGACTATACTGCCGGTGGGGAATTGCACCCCGCCCCAAAGAATTCTTTTAAAATTTATTCTATTATATTCCCTTTTGTGCGGGTTGTCAACCGTTTGAAAAGCTTGTGCAAAAAAACTTCATTCCCCTGCCAGAAAGGCGGCGGGAATGTGATTGACCCCCTTGTCCGTCACTTCGATCACGTCGAAGCGCACATTGACGTCCCTGCCCGCGCGCATGAGAAAATCGCGCGCAATGTTGACGTACCTTTCCCGCTTATGGCGCTCCACCGCTTCCGCGGGCGTGCCGAACTGCGTGCTTCCCCGCGTCTTTACCTCGCAGAAAACCACCGTGTCCTTATCGAGCGCGACGATATCCGCTTCCCCGTACGCGGTGCGGTAATTTCTCTTTAAGATCTTGTACCCCGACTTTTTCAGGTACTTTACGGCCGCTCTTTCCCCTGCCCGTCCGAGGGCTTTTTTATGAACGTCCTGCGGTGAATTTCGCATAGTCCCAGCTCCTTGATGGCGTCCCTGTGCATCTTTGTGCCGTACCCCTTGTGCTTTGCAAAGCCGTAGCCGGGGTACACTTTGTCCATTTCCGTCATCAGCGCGTCGCGGTACACCTTGGCGAGAATGCTCGCCGCGCCGATGCTGTAACTGAGCGCATCCCCCTTGATGATGCTCTGCTGGGGAAGGGAAACGTCTATTTTGAAGTTTCCGTCCACAAACACCACGTCAGGCTGCACGCACAACTGCTCCACCGCGCGTTTCATGCACAGCTTTGTCGCCTGTAAAATGTTGATCCTGTCGATGACGCGGTTGTCCTCTTCGCAGATCTGATAGGCGACGGCGCGCTCTCTGATCAGGGCGGCGAGCCGCTCCCGCTCCTTTTCTTTCAGCGCCTTGCTGTCGTCGATGCCCTCGATGAGGCTCTTGTCGTCCAGCGGCAGGATCACCGCCGCCGCCACCACGGGGCCGGCAAAGGGGCCTCTGCCCACTTCGTCCACTCCCGCTATGTACTGCGCGCCCAGGCGCAGCATTTCCCGCTCGTAAAAGAGTTTGTCCGTCTTTTCTTCTTTCATAATGTTCGCTTTTTTCGGATACGTATGCTTCTTTCAGAGACAAAACCCCGTCGGATCGTCCAGCGTGATCCTGCCCGTTCTTCCCTTTCTGAAATCGTCCAGAATGGCTTTGGCGCCTCTGTCGTAATCGAACTCCCCGCCGCGCAGCAAAAATCCGCGCTTTTTACAGACCTCTTCATACATGGCAAGGGGCGAGGAAAAGTCGGTTATTCCGTAGCGTTCGGCGAGAAAATCGGGGTACGTCTGCGAAAGTTCGCGCAAAAGCTCCAGCGCGATGTCGTCCAGATCGAGCACGTCGTCGTTGATACTGCCGACGTAGGCGAGGTGTCTGGCAAGCTCCTGCGTTTCAAACGCGGGCGGCATGGTGCCGGGGGTATCGAGAAGCTCGAATCCCGCACAGCGGATCCATTGCTTTCCGCGCGTGACGCCCGCCTTGTCCCCCGTGACGGCGCGCTTTTCCCCGCTCATCGCGTTGATGACCGTGCTCTTGCCCGTGTTGGGAATGCCGCACACCATCAGCCGCGCGGGGCGGGTGATGCCTTTCTGCGCGTCCCGCTCCAGTTTTTCCTTTAAAAGGAGAGGAAGCTTTGCCGCGATCTTCTGCGCCGCACCCGCGCGCGCCGCGCAGACGGGAAGGGCAAACGCCCCGCTCTTTGCAAATGCGGAAACGAAGGCGTCCGTCTTTTTTTCGTCCGCGAGGTCGCTCTTGTTGAGAAGATACAAAATCGGCTTGCCTGCCAGAATTTTATTCAGGTTTTTGTTGCGCGTGGCGATGGGAGCGCGCGCGTCCAGGACGACGAGGACGCCGTCCACGAGCTTTACGCTCTCCTCCATCATGCGCATTGCCTTGGTCATATGACCGGGGAACCATTGGATGTGTTTCATAAAAAAATTTCCTCATGCAAAAAGTTTTGAGCTGACAAAACTTTTTGCCATGATCTGAAGACAACCCCACGGACACGCGGCTATGCCGCTGGCCGCGGAGGTTTTCCTCGGGGGCGCGCCTTTAAGGGCACACTTTTTTATACGCGCGCCCCTTCACCTTTCCTGCATGAGCCTCACGGCAAATGGGGTGCGCGGGCGCAAAAACGCGGTTTTGCTTGCGCAGAAATTAAAATACCTCATGCAAATCTCGCCGAACGAGACGGCTGCGATTTGCCATGATTTTAAGGAGACAACAATGTTCGGGCAATGCCCTCTGCATTGTTTTCTCCTTCTTTGGCGCATCTTAGGGCTTCCCCTTTTTAAAAATGCGCCAAATTCATTCTCTTTCTTTTCGCCGCCCATGCGGCGCAATGGGAAAAAGCAAAAAGCGTGGTTTTTGCTTTTTCAAGAGTTAAAATAAAAAACCAAAAACGTGGTTTTGCTTGCGCAGAAATTAAAATACCTCATGCAAATCTCACCGAACGAGACGGCTGCGATTTGCCATGATTTTAAGGAGACAACAATGTTCGGGCAATGCCCTCTGCATTGTTTTCTCCTTCTTTGGCGCATCTTAGGGCTTCCCCTTTTTAAAAATGCGCCAAATTCATTCTCTTTCTTTTCGCCGCCCATGCGACGCAAGGGGAAAAAGTCAAAAGCGTGATACCTTTCTCACACTTTTTCTTTCGAGCTGACGAAAGAAAAAGTCGTGATCTGAGGGAACAACCGCCGTTCACCGCACAGCGGCTCTGCTGCGGTTTTTCCCTCTTTGCGCGATATTCAGGGGCACTCCTTTGATAAATCGCGCAAATTCACCCTTTTCCACCACGCTCCTCGCGTAAGGGGAAAAAGCAAAAAGCGTGGTTTTTGCTTTTTCAAGGGTTAAATATAAAACTGAAAGTGCGGTTTTGCTTGCGCAGTAAATAGAATATCTCATACAAAAAGTTTTGGACTGAGAAAAAATACCAACGCCGCTTTGGATTGTTTCTCAGGCCTAACTTAAAATGCACCGCCGTCTTTGGGAGTAAGAAGATCGGGGCGCTTTTCGCGCGTGATCTTTTCCGATTGTTCCCGCCGCCATTTATCGATTTCCGCATGGTTGCCGCTGCGCAGAACGTCGGGAACGGTCAGTCCCCTGTACTCTACGGGGCGGGTGTACTGCGGATATTCCAGAGCGTTTTCCGAAAAACTTTCCTGCACCAGGGAGGACGTGTTGATGACTCCCTCCACATACCGCGCGAGGCAATCGGTGACGACCATAGCGGGGAGTTCGCCGCCCGTCAGAACGTAATCGCCGATGCTGATCTCCTCGTCGATGAACAGATCGATGACGCGCTGGTCTACCCCCTCGTAATGGCCGCAAAGCAGGATGATGTGCTCGTACTCTAAAAGCTCAAACACCTTTTGCTGGCGGAAGGTTTCGCCCTTGGGCGACATATAGATGCGCCGCGCCCTGTGCTCGGGATCCAGCGCCTCGATGGCAGAACCGATGGGCTGCGCCGTCATCACCATGCCCGCGCCGCCGCCGAACGGATAATCGTCGCAGCGCATATGCTTGTCCTCGGTGTAATCGCGGATGTTGACCACGTTGATCTCTATTTTATTTTCTTTCTGCGCCCTGCCCAGAATGCTCGCCTGCAAGGGCGTAAACATTTCGGGGAAAAGGGTCAAAATGTCTATTTTCATAACGTTTCCTCATCGGCGGAATAAAACGCAACGCCCTGTTCCATAACGGCGCCCGCCACGGGGACCTCTTGCCAGTACAGCGCAAAAATGCGCTCCCCTTCCTGCGCGCTCAACAACAGGCGGCGATCCTTGAATACCAGCGCAACGCCCTGCGGCGAAACCTGCGCGCCCGTCACGCTTGCGCCGCAGCATTCCTGCGCCTGTCTGCAAAACTCTTCATCGCCGAAAACGCACAGAGAATATTCGCCCAGGCTGAGCAGGACAAAATCGTCCGCGCCCTCTTCAAGAAAATAGTGATACGTCTTTTCAAAGGAGACTTTGTCAAGGTGCTCGCCGCGCAGACACAAGAGCATCAGCATGGCGCGCTCCTCGCCGATCTTTGCGCGGAAACACCCCTGCATACGGGACGCCAGCGCCCTGACGTGCGGCGGAATGGATTCGTACAGCTCGTCGCGCTCCTCTTCCTCCTCTTCCACGCCCAACGCGGCAAAGCCGTCCCTGGCCGCGGCGCTCTCCGCATCGTATTCTCCCCGTTCGGGTTCGCTTTCGGGAACGCCCGCGCGGGCGAGGATCTCTTCCAGAAGCTGCCGCGCATACGCTTTATCCCAACCGTGAATGCCGTACAGAATGTACTCCCCGTCCTTGCAATAGACGCACAGCGTATCCAGATCTCTCTCCCATTTTCCGCCGCGCACATGATCGCCGTACTCGTCGGCGGCGTTGATACACGCCCCCACGATGTCCTCGTAGCGCGCTTCGCGCACGGGTTTGGGCCAGGATGCCTCACCGAGAAAGACAACGCGGTCGGCATAGAGTTCCACGCGGCGGAAGGAAGATGCATAGCGCACCAGAAACCCGATCCCGATGTAAAACAACAGTACGCCGCCGCAAACTCCCGCACCCGTCCATTCCTTTGTACAGAGGCAGACGATGGCCGCAATGAGAAGCAGAGCACAAAAAATCAACCAAAAGACGAGAAGTACCTTTTTGTGTTTCTGTTTTTGATTCGCCCACGCGCTGTAGATCTTTTTTTCTTCGGTCATTGTTCCACGAGTACCTGCAGAAGGCGCACTTTGTCCACCGTGAGCTGCTTGTTTTCCACGTCCACCTCCGCGATGACGCCCTCCGCCGCGGGGAACATATACTCTTTTTCCCCGTCTTTCATGACGTAAACGTCCGTATGCGCGGAGAGAATGTCCACGATTTCGCCCAACCGTTCCCCCGAATTTGTGACAACGGCGCATCCGATGACGTCCACGATGTAGTACCTGCCCTCTTCGAGAGCGGGCGCATCCGCGCGCAGCGCCTCTACCTCTTTGCCGCGCAGAAGTTCGGCGGCGTTGCGGTCGGCCACGCCGCTTAAAGCGAGGTACGCCGCATTCGGATCGACGCGCGCGGACAGCACTTTGTGTTCCGCGCCGCCGATGTACACCTTTTTGAATTTTTTAATCAGCGCCGCATCGTCCAGAAGGGGCTTGATTTTCAGTTCGCCGCGGATACCCTGCGGTTTCAAGATCTCGCCGATGACGATTTTATCCTGCATAGTTCCTCCGAAAAAAACAAGGGAAAAACCTTGCGACGATTTTTCCCTCTTGCTTTTGAAGATAGAGCGGTTATTCTGCCGCCTTTTCCTTTTCTTTGATTTCGATGTTGTATTTCTTGCCTTCCTTGGCGGACGCGCAGCGCACGAGCGTACGCAGTGCCTTGGCGATTTTGCCCTGCTTGCCGATGACCTTACCCATGTCCGATTCTTCCAGCAGCACGACGATCTCCGTCGCGTTGTCCTTTTCCTCGACGCGGTATTCGATCTGGTCTTTATACTCGGCAAACTGCTCTACAACATATTTTACGAGTTCTAACATTTTCCGCGCCCCCTGTCAGAATTACTTCTTCTTTCTCGTCTTGGTTCTGGGAGCGGAAAGTTTTGCGGACTTTTCGATGATCCCCTGACGGATGAGCAGCGTTTTCACCGTTTCCGTGGGCTGAACACCCTTGGACAGCCAATCCTTCGCCTTTGCTTCGTCGATGACGATTTCTTCCGGCTGGCAGGTAGGGTTGTAGTGCCCGACCTTGTCGATGTACTCGCCGTCGCGCGCCTTTCTGCCGTCCACAACGACGATGCGATAGAAGGGAGACTTTTTGTCGCCCAGTCTCGTAAGTCTCATTTTGACCATGGTATTTTGCTCCTTGCAAAAAAAATTATTTCTTGTTCATGCAACGCAATTTCTGCATTTACCCGACTATTATACAAAAACTTTTCGTGCCTGTCAAGCATTTTTACTTGACAGGCACGCATTTTTTCGGACTTTGGCGCGGTTATCTCATAAACGGCAATTTTTTGCCGCCGCGCAGCTGTTTCATCATGAGTTTTGTCTGCTCGAACTGTTTTAACAGCTGGTTGATCTCCTGCACGTTGGTACCCGAACCCGCCGCAATGCGCTTTTTGCGGGAGGAGTTGATGATCTCGGGCTTTTCGCGTTCCTTGGGGGTCATGGAGAGGATGATCGCCTTGATGCGTTCGATCTTCTTTTCGTCGAAGTCGCTCTCCTTGATTTTCAGCTTTCCCATGCCGGGCATCATGCCGAGCACGGAGGAAATGCCGCCCATCTTTTTGAGGGAATCGAACTGTTCGAGGTAATCTTCCAGCGTGAAAGAGGCCTCGCGCATTTTCTTTTCCAGCTTTTTCGCCTGTTCTTCGGAGACCGCTTCCTGCGCCTTTTCGATGAGGGAGAGCACGTCGCCCATTCCCAGAATGCGCGACGCCATGCGGTCGGGATAGAAGGGTTCGAGGTCGGTGAGCTTTTCGCCCACGCC
>ERZ1643249.419-NODE-419-length-48825-cov-61.924400_pt1 | contig 48825 bp, 42 predicted proteins | sample MGYA00579263_ERZ1643249 | MGnify/ENA primary metagenome ERZ1643249 (study PRJEB29033, sample SAMEA4952264) | chicken gut metagenome | biome: Broiler Chicken; feature: Gastrointestinal Tract; material: Caecum | place: Ireland | collected 2018 | study: Broiler...
CGAGGCGGGAGGGTTGTAACGGTCGAAACTGCGCGGGCAAAACAACCCCTCCGTCAGGCTCGTTCCTCGCCTGCCACCTCTCTGAAGAGGAGGCCATAATAAGGTGTGCCGCCGTGACCTCAAAACACAAAACGAAAAAAAGGAAATACCCTGGAGGTTTCCCTTCAGGATATTTCCTTGCTATTGGACTATCAATCAACCAGACTGTAGTTAACGAGTAACTTCACCTAAGATGATGGTAGTTAGCTTGTTCTTGGCACTCAAACAGCTTATTTCACAAAGCCGATGAGGTTGATGTTATCCTCATACACAAGGTTCTCGAAGTTCTCGTCGTAGGAGTTGAACGTGTAGAGGACGGAAGCAGCAGTCAGTGCGGAACCGGTCACGTTGAGCGTGATGACATCGACAGGAACGGTATCGCCCTCTTCTGCGTCTTCGGAGGTGTCTTCCTTGGTGTAGATATCTTCGCCGTAGACCGTGCCGAGGACGATCGTCTCGTCGCCGCTTTCGACCGTGAAGTCGACGCGCTTGAGCTCGACGTCTGCAACAAACTGGTAGTCGGTCTTATCGGAGTTACCGATGACGACAGCTGCACGAGGAACGGCATTGCCATTGCCCCAAAGACCTGCGATACGGTAGGTCTGAAGGTCGGTGATACCATCGTTGAACTCTGCCCAGTTAGGAGCGACTGCGCTGTAGTCGACAACATCGTTTGCAAGAATACCACCCGTCTTGAAGGTGTCTTCAGAAACCTCATCCTTAGGAGCGGTGTACTTGGTGAGGACGAGATCGGAGTCAGCAACGTTGACTTCGCCGCCGCGGACAACAAGTGCCTGACCTGCTGCGGAGAGGGTGGAATCGTCGACCTTGACGATCACGGGTGCGCCCACAAGGAGTGCCGTGGAGAACGTGTTGCTGGTAGGCGTAGCGTTCGCCATGACGACATCGGTGTCGTTGAGGGTGACGACCGTGGAAGCCTTATCGACAGTAGCATCCTTATCATCAACAGCGATACCGATCTTACCATAAGAGGTGATGGTCGAACCGTTCTTGAAGGTGACGGTGCTCTGATTTGCAGCCGTAGCGGAGACCTTAACATCGACAGCGGTCGTAGCCTTGGTCACAACGAGGTCAACATCGTCGAAGACGAGGTCAACACCGGAAGCGCCATTACCGACCTGGATCGCATAGTTACCAGTATTCGTGAAGGTGAAGGTACCGTTCTTGATGGTGATCGTCTCGATGGTTGCGAACGCGTCGAAAGGAATCCCTGCCGTGGAGGTGAGCTTCGCGCCGTTGAGGTCGATGACAAGGCTGGTAGCGCTCTTGGCATTGGTTGCGACCGTGCCCCAGATGGTGCTATCGACCGAGAAGTCAGCCGCAGCTGCAAGCTGAACGGTGAGGACGCCCTTTTCAGGCTGTGCATTCTTGAATGCCAGCTCAAGGGAAGCAGACGTGGTCGCGTGGATGGGAGCCTTGCAGCCGCTGTCGCCGATGTTCAGGAAGAAGGTATCATCCTGCGAAACCTTCGTCGGGCCGGTGATCGCATCCTCGTTCTTGCCGTCGTCTTCCGTGAAGAGCCCGCGGTTGGAAACAGGGTAGTTGTTGCCCTTTGCATCCGTGAGGACGAAGTAGGTGCCCGCTTTTGCAGATTCGTACGCCTCAGGAGCCTCGTACTCAGCAGTCATGCCGGTGGTTACATCCTCGAACTTATTCTCACTGCAGACGGAGAACTTGGAGACGGTGGAGAAGGAGACCTTCGTCCAGTCGATCGCACCATTGCTGATAGCATCATCGGTAACGACAGCCACACGGATCGTGTAATCGCTGTAGTGGTTGGAAGCGACCGTGAGCTTGTAGTCGACGGTGATGGTCGTGTGGGCAGCTTCCTTCATCTCGTTCTTGACATCGGAGACGCTCTTGTTCCAAGTAGTACTGTGATCATTAACGAAACCGGAGCAGAGATACGTCTTACCGTCAGCAGACTTCACATCGCAGTGGTCGCCGCAGGCGAATGCCTTGCCGGCGTGTGCGGTAGGATCGAGCGCCTTATCTCCTTCGACAACATTCGTATTCCAACCGGTTGCAACCTTGAAGTGGAGCTCAGAGTTGGTGTCGTTAGCTTGCTTGTCGGCAGCTTCGAGGACGGAGTAGTTGTAGTCGAGCGTAGCGCCGCAGTTTGCGCAGACCACAGGAACGTCTGCCGTTGCGATACAGGTAGGTGCATCGTAGCTGGAAAGATCCTGGTAGCCGGCAACGACCGTGACAAGGTGATCGCCCTTGTGGTTGTTCTTCGCGGCAAGTGCAGCAGCAAGCTCATCTGCCTGGAAGTCGGTGGACTTGTAGTAATCAACCTTGTCCTTACCTTCGTAGTCACCGGTCGTCGCAGGCGTGTTGATCACGAAGCCTTCGGCATCGGTGAAGAAAGGCGTGACCTTATCGGAAGGAGCCTTAGGCGCGTTGAGAGCAGCCTCGTTGGTCTTGGAATTATAAACCTCGTCGCCCTTTTCAGGCTTGGTGTCGGGATCGTTCGCAACGGGAACGTTGGTGAAGACTTCTTCGCATCTGGTGCAGACGTACTTCACAAGGAAACCGAGCTCGCAGTTGGTCTGCTCATACACGATCTCCGATCCGTCAAGACGGAAGTAGACGGGCTGATAGTCATGACCGAAGCCGGTGCTGATGACGTATGCGTTGGTGCTGGTTGCCGTGGTGGCAGGCTTGTCGGTGCCTGCAGGGAACTCGGTAGCCGTGTTCCAAGCAACTTCGGCGCCATCCTTCACAGCGTCGACAAGGCACTGTGCGCAGACATAGACGGACGTGGTCTCATCTTCGCAGTTGCCTGCAACGGGGACCATCCAGGTCTCGGTCGCGGAGAGCTTCTTCCAAGCGTTGTAAGCATCCTTAGCCTCGATGTTCATGCTGTTGAATGCATTCGTCGTCTTGATGAACTCGCCCTTTGCATCCACGAAGTCGGAGATCTTGACCCACTTGTGCGTGAGCTGATCGGTGATATCCTCGCCGCAGGTCTCGCACTTGCCGCGTTCACGGCAGGTAGCAGCCGTGGTCTTGCCGTGCTTGCCGCGCTCGAGCACGTCGCCGCAGCCGGGGTTCTTGCAGACCTGGACATAACGGCAGTCCATGGTGGCAACGGTGACGCCCTCTGCAACGACGGGAAGGCCGTTTTCGTCCTTCTCATAATCTTCATTCTCGTACTTGCCCTCTTCGAGCGCTGCGATGACATATTCGTGGCCGCCCGCGATCTGAAGAGCGCCGCAGTCGGAGCAGTAACGGGAGAAGCCTTGTGCATTTGCATTCTTGACAGCGGCGGTCATATCAGTGTAGTACTGGATAAGCGCTGCGCGCTTCTGGCTGTACTTCTGAACGCCCCAGGCAGCTTCCATCACTTTATAGTATTCGGTAGCAGTATTGAGCTTAGTATCAGCTTCGCAGACAACGACATCGTTCTTGCCGTCGAGCTTGACGGTGTTCCACTTGTGGCCGGTAGCCGCGATCTCCGTCTTCTTGTTGAGCGTGTCTTCGGAGGTGTCAAGCTTGGTGCCGTAAGTATCGCAGTTCTCGCAGATCTCGTATCTGACGCCTTCACCCTTTGCATCGGTGCTGGAAGGAAGGAGTTCTTCGGAATCTTCATCCACGCAGTAGGTAACTTCCTTCACCACCTTCATCTTGTGCTCAGCGGCCTTGACGTAATGAGCGGTGTTGCCTGCCTTGTCGATCTTCACTTCAACGGGGCAGTTCTCGCGTTCACACTCAAACGCATAAACGGCATTGCCTTCTGCATCCACGAGGGACTCATCGATCTTGCAAAGGTTCTTGGTAGGAACGGCGTCATCGACGAGGTGCCCGAGGGGTTTCCCGGACTCTTTAGGTTCGGTATGGCCGCAGACAGAGCACTTACGTTCGAGCTGAGCGGCATTGAGGCAATCTGCTTCCTTGACGGTGACGAAGCCGAGTTTCTTATCCTCATCGGAAGCGGGGTCCTCGGCGTCGGTATTAGCGATCCACTTATGGCCGGTGGCCTTATGTTCAGAAGAATACTGGTCGTCGGTATAGCGATCGCCGCAGTAGGAGCACTGCATGATCTGGTAGCCGTCCTCGGTGCAGGTGGCCTCTACGGTTTCGACGGCTTCATACTTATGGTCGAGCTTCGGGGTCCAGTCGTCCTGTTTCTGCTCATGGCAGACGGAGCACTCGTAGACGGTCCAGCCTTCGGACTCACAGGAGTTGGCGTACACCTTGATTTTTTCCCAGGCATGGTCGTTGGTAGCGGGGATGATCTGTGTATACGCCGCACCGCAGGAACAAGTGAAAGTTTCTACGCCGGGATTGGAGCAAGTGGCAGGCGTTGTGACGGAGCCGGTGTAGGAGTGCTGATGCTCATCCTTATTACAGGAAGCGAGCATGAGAGCGGAGGCTCCGAGGAGGAACAACGCGACCAGAGCAACGATCAGCTTAAGGAACTTTCTGGTTGATTGTTTTTCCATAATGATTCTCCTTTAAATATTTTTCGAGACTGAGGTCATACCTTTCCTATATGACACTTCGGAGCATATTCTATCATGCAAGATCAGGGTTGTCAAGCGTTTCGCCGTAAAATGTGACAGGATTTCGCGAAAATCGCAAAACCGTCCCCGAACTGCCCCGCGGCTTTCCCGCCGGGGGACGATCCGGAAACCTTCCGCTCCTTTCTTGAGATCAGGCACACGCACGGACCGCAGCCCTCCCCCCTTCCGCCGCACGGGACGAGGCCCGAAGCGAAAGTGAGACAAAAAGCCACGGTGCACGGCTTTCGGCTCCCCTTTTTTGCATTGCTGCCGGAAGATAAGAGCCTTGGGCGGCGCTCTTCGCACCTCACGCGCCCTGCACCCGCAGATAGAATTATTCTTATGCGCCATATCACCCGGATATGATCTATGTGTATTTTAACAGACTTCCAATCGGTTGTCAAGCCTTTTCTTAAATTTTCTTGGCGATGAAACAGGGATATCCTGCTTAGAACGGAAAATTTTGCCCATTTTGCCTGTTTTTGCCGTGAAATTGTGGATAACTTTTTCTCCGCTGTGGATAAACATACGCGATTTTTTGAAACGCTGCCCGCAAAAGCGAAGCCGGCCGTTGCGAAGGAGAGGAAGAAGCCGCCCGCCCCGCCGCTTGGTGCGGCGGGGCGGGCGGAAAAATCATATTAAGGTGACTCCCTCAGCCGCGGCACCGAAGTAAACTTCGGATGCCGTGGCAGCTCCCTCAAGAAGGCGCCTAAAATATGGTTGACTCCTTCCGTCAGCCCTGTGGGCTGCCAGCTCCCTCAAGGAGGGAGCCAAGGAGATGATGTTTGTCTTGCTCCCACGAGAGAGACAAGGGGTGAGCGTCTTACAATCTTGCGGCGATCGCGCGGAGGAACTCTTCGGAATTGAGCTTCTTCGGGGTAACGCCCTCTTTATGGAAGAGCGGGATGAGATCGCCCGTCATTTCGCCCGCCTCGATGGTCGCCTTGGTGGCGTTTTCGAGCTTTTCTGCAAAGGCGACGAGCTCGGGCGTTCCGTCGAGCTCCCCTCTCTTCTTCAAAGCGCCCGTCCAGGCGAAGATGGTCGCGACGGAGTTCGTCGAGGTCTCCTCCCCTTTCAGGTGCTTGTAGTAGTGGCGGGTGACGGTGCCGTGCGCCGCCTCGTACTCATACTTGCCGTCGGGCGAGACGAGCACCGAGCTCATCATGCCCAAAGAACCGTAGGCGGTCGCGACCATGTCGCTCATGACGTCGCCGTCGTAGTTCTTGCACGCCCACAGGAGCCCGCCCTCGCTGCGCACCACGCGCGCCACGGCGTCGTCGATGAGGGTATAGAGGTACCAGATGCCCTTCTCTTCAAACCCCGCGCGGTACTCTTCGTAGACTTCTTCGAAGATCTTCTTAAACCTGCCGTCGTACTGCTTGGAGATGGTATCCTTGGTGGAGAAGATCATGGGGATGCTGTTTTCCACCGCATAGCGGAAGCAGGAGTGCGCGAAGGAGCGGATGGAAGCGTCCGTGTTGTGCATCCCCTGCACGACGCCCGCGCCGTCGAACGCGTGGATGAGCTTGCGGCGCACCTCGCCCTTCTCGTTCTCGATGACAAGATATGCCTTTTCGCCCGCTTCGAGTTCTTCGTCGACGGCGGAATAGACGTCGCCATAGGCGTGACGGGCGAGGACAATGGGCTGCTTCCAGCCGGGGATATAGGGCACGATGCCCTCGCACAGGATGGGCGCGCGGAACACGGTGCCGTCGAGGATGCGGCGGATGGTGCCGTTGGGGCTCTTCCACATCTTTTTGAGGTGGTATTCGCTCATGCGCTGCACGTTGGGGGTGATGGTCGCGCACTTGACGGCAACGCCCAGCCGTTTGGTCGCCTCGGCGGAATCGACGGTGACCTGATCGTCCGTCTCGTCGCGGTGAGGAAGGCCGAGATCGTAATACTCCGTCTTGAGGTCGATATAGGGGGCGAGCAGGATGTCCTTGATCTCCTGCCAGAGGATGCGCGTCATTTCGTCGCCGTCCATTTCGACGAGCGGCGTCTTCATTTGGATCTTTGCCATAGAGTTGCTCCCTTTTGATTTCGGTATTATAATATTGGTATTATAACACGGGGGAGCGGTTTTTGCAACCTTTTGCGCCCGCAAATCGCGTGCGGGAGAGAAGCCCCGTCGCAAGCGGCGGCTTTGCGGGCGGAAGCGAGGCGTTCTCGACGAGAGAAACGAGAAAATCGCGCGCGTCCGTCAATGTATCGCCGAAGAGATAGAAGGCAAGGGAGCCCGGCACCGTGTTGAGTTCGTTGAAATACACTCTGCCGTCCTCTGCGAGGAAGAAATCTCCCCGCACCACGCCGTTAAGGGAGAAGGCTTCCGCGACCGAACGCATGGCGGCGCGGATGGTGTCTGCCGCCTCTTCGGGGATGTCGGCGGGGATGACGCTGCGGCGCTCCGTGCTCTCGTATTTTTCTCCGAAGGTGAGGACGGGCGAGGAGGAGAGCACTTCCTCGATCGGCGAGAGGACGAGTTCCCCGCCCCGCTTCACGGCGGCGCAGTTGAGATCGCGCCGGTGCGCAAGATAGGGTTCGAGGAGCGCCGAGCCGTCGAGGCGGAAAGCAAGAGCGAGGGCGACGAGGAGTTCGCGCTCTTCCCCGACGACGGTGACGCCGATGCTCGAACCGAGGCGGCACGGCTTGACGACGAGCGGATAACCGAGCTTTTTTGCCTCCGCTTTGGCGCGCTCTCCCTCCCCTTCCCGCACGCAGACGGAGGGAAGGACGGGCAGCCCCAGCCCCTTCAGGAAAAGCTTTGCAAGCGACTTATCCATGAACGCCGCCGAAAGCTCCATCGAAGGAGAAGCGGACGGCACCCCGTGAAAGGCAAAAAGCGCCGAGAGCGTGCCGTCCTCCCCCATGCCGCCGTGGCAGCAGTTGAGGGCAACGTCGAAGGGCGTTCTCCTCCGGAACAAGCCTCTTCGTTCGAGGGCGGCGCCGCTCAGCCCGACGGCGGGATAGCGCTTGCCCTCTGCAAAGTCCTCGGCGCGCGAGGCGTTCTTTGCGAGCGTCATCCCGCCCGAAAGGGGCAGGAAGACGGGCAGCACCTCATAGCCCGCGCTCTTCAATAAGTTTACCGCCATCATGCCCGTGAGCACGGAAATGTCGTGCTCGTTGGAAACGCCCCCGAAAAAGACTGCGACACGCTTCATACTTCCCTCCCGAAATAAAATAAATGCCCGCACCAACTTTCTTCGGTACGGGCAGCAAAGCCTTATATTCCGCTTATATTCAATAGGTATCGGGCAGATCGTTCAAAAAGAGCACGGTGTCGCCCGCTTTCAGTTCGTTCTTTAAGACGAGCTGCGCTTCGCGCAGCGTGGGCAGGGTGCGCAGCTTCCCGCCGTCGCCGCCCGCATTGAGGTACCCCGCGCTGACGGCAGAGACGCGCGTCTCCCCCACGAGCAGGATACCGTCGAGGCCTACGAGCGCGGCGCCCAGCTCGCCGTTGCGCTTTTCTTCGAGTTCCCCGAGCTCCACGAGCCCCGGCGTCACCACGAACTTGCGGCCTTTGAAGAGTTTGAGCGTCTCCACCGCCGCGAGCGCGCCCGCCGTGTTGGCGTTGTATGAATCGTCGAGGATATTGACGCCGCCCGAAACGCGCTTTTCGAGGCGGTGCGGCACGGGCGTGAGAAGGGCTGCCGCCGCCGCGATCTCGGAAAGGCTCATCCCGAGCATGGAGCAGAGCGCCGCCGCAAAGGTGACATCCGCCGCACTGTGGCGGCCCAGGAGCTTTGTTTGGATATGGGCGCGCTCCTTCCCGAGGCGCAGGGTGAAGGAAGTCCCCTCTTCGGTGCAGACGATGTCCTCCGCGGCAAAGTCGCGCCCCTCTTTGAGCGCGCCCGCTTTGTCGTAGCGGACGCTCGCGCCCAGAACGATTTTGGGCGCATATTCCGCGAGCACCCTCTTCTCGGCGGCGATCGCCTCGAGCGAGCCGAACGTTTCGAGATGTTGATCGGAAACGCCCGTCACGATGCCGTATTCGGGGCGGACGAGCTCGCAGAGCTCCCTGATGTCCCCCTCTCTTCTTGCGCCCATCTCCGCAAGGAAGATGTCGCAGTCGAGCCCGCCCTTCACCGTGCGGGCGATGCCCATCGGCGTATTGAAGGACTGCGGCGTCGCAAGGACGCGGAATTTTTCGGAAAGCATCTCCGAAGCGAAATGCTTGACGCTCGTCTTGCCGAAGCTCCCCGTGATGCCCACCTTGATGCAGGGGCTTACAGCGAGCTTTTTCTTCGCGCGGGCAATGAAGCGGCGGTTATGACAAAGTTCGAAGGGCTTCATCAAAAGCCCTGCAAGCGCCGCAAGGAAGGGAAAGAGCAGCGGAAGAAGAGCAAGCGGCACAAAGCGGAAGAGGCGGAAGAGTTCGCTTTCCACAGCTTCCGCGGCGAACCACATGCCGCAGCTCACGCCGAAGATGAGGGCGCAGACGAGAACAAAGCAGCAGCCGCCGAGGCGCATCATGCGCGCGGAACGGCGGAGCGGCACTTTGAGCGCATGGCGGGAGGAGAGGATATACAACACCCCCAGCCCGACAAAGGGCGCCGCCGAAACGAGGCAGGCAAGCGCGCTCCCCAAAAAGGAGAAGCAGAGCGCGAAGAGGGAGACAAGCAGGAGCTCGGAAAGCGCAAGAAGGGCGTGACGGCGGCGCAGCATGTTGTGCTTGTGGAAATACCAGCAGAAGAGCCCCTTTTCGCTGTACCCGCACTGCTGCAGCACCCCGAGCACGGGCGCCATGCAAAAGCTCATGACGAGCCCCGCCGCGGCAGACCCCGCAAGAATGGATAAGATCACTTCAAGCGTCATTCAAAAACTCCTCTGCCGCCAAATTAAAGAGAAGCGGCTTCTCGAGGTGGGCGAAATGCCCGCACCCCTTCAAAACGGCAAGTCGGCTCCCCGCCGTGCATTCGTGCAAAATTCTGACGGAGGAGAGCGGTGTCTCCCTGTCGTGCTCCCCGTTCAGATAGAGCACGGGCCGCGCGATGCGCTTTGCCTCCTCCCTGAGATCTTCGTTGACGATCTTTTTATAACTCTCCCGCATGAGCGGAGAAAGCGAGCGGTATTCCGCGCTCCCGAACTTCGCTTCCGCAAAGCGCGGGGCGAACTTTCTGACCAGCCGGTAGCTCTTTACTCTGAGATGATAGGAGAGCGTCCGCCTTCTGACGATGCCCGCGCACCCCGTGAGCACCGCCCGATCGAAAAGCCCCCGCGCAAGGCACTTTATTGCCACCCTGCCGCCGAAGGAATGGGCGATGACGCAAGGAAACACGATGCCCCGCTCCTTCAGAAAGCCTTCGAGCCAGTCCGCATACTCCCCCACCGACCATGCGGCGGGAATGGGGCCGCTCCCCCCGAACCCGAGGAGATCGGGCGCCGTCACGCGGAAGCGCCGCGAAAAGTAGTTGATCTGCGGATAAAAACTTTCTTTGCTGCTCAGATACCCGTGCAGAAACACGAGGTCTTTTCCTTCCCCCTGCTGCAAGAAGGAGATGTTCAGAGTTCCTTCTTCATGACGAGGGCGTCCTCGCCGTCCTTATAATAGCGGGGGCGGGCATAGATGCCCTGAAAGCCGTCTTTTAAGTACATTAAAATGGCGGATGAATTGGAAACGCGCACTTCGAGGAACATCCGCTTTGCGCCGCGCTTTTTCGCCTCCTCTTCGAGGCGGGCAAGGACGAGCTTGCCCCTGCCGCAGCGGCGGTACATCTCCGCCGTCGCGATGAGCTGCAGTTCCGCTTCGTCCTCGACGACGCCGATGCCGCCGTACGCCGTGATCGCGCCGTCCTCTTCCATCAAGACCCCCACGAAATGGGGCGAAAGGAAGGACTCCGCCAGCATCCTGACGTTCCACGGGTCCTGAGAGAAGCACTCGCTCTCGAGCGAGGCGATCTCGTTGAGGTCTTCATACCGCCAAAGCCGCATGGTCATTTCCGCATCTCCTCCGCCGAAGACTTCCTCAAATACAATGCCGTAAGCTCCGCCGCGTCCGCGAGGGCGTCCTTCTTCGCCTCAACGGCGCGCTCGAGCCCCAAGCACACATCGGCAATCGCTGCTTCCTTCCCGCCGAAAAAGAGCTGCTTTTCGGCATAGGGCACATATTTTTCTGCAAGCTCCGCCGCCTCCTCTCCCGTCCTGTAAGCGGGGGGAACGGCGACGGACTTATCCTTTTCATAGGCGCAGGCGTACACCGCGCCGTGGCCCGCGTCCACGAGGGCGAGCACGGGCGCATCTTCTACACTATATGCGATGCAGTCGAGCGAGGTGACGGGGAGCACCTGCTTCCCCGCGGCAAAGGCGAGGCCCTTGACGGTCGCAATGCCGATGCGGATGCCCGTGAACGACCCCGGTCCCACGACGACCGCGAAAAAGTCGCACTCCGCCGCCGTCATCTGCGCGCGCGAGAGCACCCCGTCGATCTCATCCATGAGGACGACGGAATGCTTGGCAAGGCAGTCGGGGCGGAACACGCGCTCCGTTCTTTCCCCGTGCTTTGCGATGACGGTGAGATATTCGCCGCTCGTATCGATGGCAAGATAGTTCAAAATTCGATCTCCCGCTGCGTGCCGCCGCGTTTTTTAATGGTCACGCGCTTCACTTGTTCGGGCAGCAGCCCCGCGATGTTTTCGCTCCATTCCACGAGGCAGATGCCGCCGAGGTCAAAATAATCGGCAAAGCCCAGCTCCTCTGCCTGCCGCTCGCTTTGGATGCGGTAGCAGTCGAAGTGAAAGAGCCTTCCTTCATAGCTGTTGATATAGGCGTAGGTCGGGCTCGTGACCTCTTCTGAAATGCCGAGGCCCTTTGCGATGCCCTTGGCGATCAGCGTCTTGCCCGCGCCCATCTCCCCGTCCAAAAGGACGGTATCCCCGGGGCGCAGCGTCTTTGCGTACTCTTCCGCCCAGCGGAAGGTCTCCCCTTCCGAGGAGGAAATAAAAACTGCCATATGCACATTATAGCGCAAACGGCAGTATTTGGCAAGAAATTTTCAAGCGGTCAAAAAGTAATGAAGGAGCGCCAGCCCGACGAGCACCAGCGCGACGGCAAGAAAGGAGAGCACGGTGACCATCCTCCGCTTCTTCACGTCCGCTTCCGTGAGTTCGTACTTGGGCACCAGCCGCTCGTTGAGGCGGTTGATGGCGCGCGAGATGCGCTTATAGACGAGCAGGGTAAGAAGAGACGCGACGAGGCAGCGCAGCAGATTGAAGGGAAGCACGGACACCCAGAGATAGAGCGAATAGAAATTCTCCTGAGTACAATTCGGGAAGAGCGGCGTCATCATGCCGAGGATGGGCTCCCAGCTGCCGCCGAACATGAGATGCACATAGGCGGGCACGAGCAGGATGCGGTTCAAAAGCACGGCAAGCGCCGCCGAGATGAGAGAGCCCGCGCCGAGCCCCAGGAGCGCCCCCTTGAAGGTGCGGTTTTTATTGTAGATGAGCCCCACGGGGATGACGAGCGCGAACCCGACGAGGATATCGGCAAGATCGCCCACAAAGTAGGTGCTCGTCGAGACGATGACGAGCTTTATAAGCACCATGAAGACGACGATGATGCACCCCGCGACGGGCCCTAAGGCGAACGTTCCGATGAGCACGGGGACATCGGAAAAGCGGAACTCCAGAAACCCGGGGAAGGCGAAGGGAATGGAGAAGTTGAGGATATACAATACCCCCGCGAGCGCCGAAAAGAGCGCGATCATGGCGATGCGCGTCGCCGAAAAATAGTTTTTTGCTGCCATAAAGACACCTCGTAATATATTTCGGATATCCTTTGCAACAAAAAAGCGCCCTTTCAAATAAGAAGGGGCGCGAAAAAAGCTTCTTTCTCTTTTCTCATCCGGACTATACCGTCGGTACGGGAATTTCACCCGTTCGGGGGCACGCGGCCCTTCGCAGACTTTACTGCCGGTGGAGACTTGCACTCCGCCCCAAAGAATATTCGATTGCGTATATTCTATCACGTTCCCCTCGCGCTGTCAAGGATTTTTTGACTCCTTCCACAGGGTGAGGGCAAAACGCTCCCCTCCCGGGAAGGTGATGGTCAGCTCGTCCCCGCGCTTTCTGATCACTGCCGCGAGCTCGTCTTTGAGCACCACCTGCACGATCTTCAAAAGTTCTTCTGCCGATATCGTCTTCTGCATGGATATTGCCTCCAAAATAAGTTTGTAACTTATTTTCTTATATCTTACAGTTTCAAACTGTAAGATGTCAAGTGAACGGAGGTGCTACTTTGCAGGAATTATACAAATTGCCCGAAAATCTCAAAGCACTTCGGCGGCAGTACGGCTACACGCAGCAATTCGTTGCAGAACAGCTCGGCATCACGCCGCAGTCGTACCACGCCTACGAGGCGGGCATCGCCATTCCCACGCTCCCGAACTTCATCAAGCTTGCGCGGCTTTACGACGTCTCGCTCGACGACCTTCTCGAGTGATGTCCCCGCCGCTTGACAAATCGTGCGCGGCGTGATAATATAACGGTATCACAAAGGGAGGATATGTTATGTATTGCAGAAATTGCGGAAAACAGATCGACGACGGCGTTTCCTTCTGCCCCGAGTGCGGCGCGAAGGTGGGTGCGCCCACCGAGCAGCCCAAAAACGATACGCCCCGCGTCTATTGTAAAAACTGCGGGAGGGAGGTCAGCCCCGACGCGGCGCTCTGCCCCAACTGCGGCGCCAGGATCGAGCCGCAGAACAAAAAGCCCGTCAACGCTTTGGGCATCGCGGGCTTCGTGCTCTCCATCATCTCGCTGTGGGGCGGTTCCGTCTTCGTCGTGCCCATCGTCGGGCTCATTCTGAGTGCCATCGGCGTTGCGCAGCGCGAAAAGTACTCATCGAGCGGCTTTGCGACGGCGGGGCTCGTCATCAGCATCGTCACGCTCGTCTTCTGGGCGCTCATGGTCGCACTCATCGTTACGGGCGTCGTCACGGGATTTTTCGACGCCTTCTTCCGCGCCGTCTATCCCTCGGAAACCGCCGTCTTTTGACAAAACAGGAAAACGGACCGTTCGGGTCCGTTTTTTTCTGCCCGTTTTTGCAGGCGGGGCGTTGAGAGCGCCCCTTCTCAAACGGTTGACTTGTGCCCCGCGGATATAGTATAATGCCCCAAAATGCGTGGAACAAAACAAGGAGCGGCATGAGCGGACAGCAGCAAAGCAAAGAACAGAAGAGCGCGGCAATGGACCTGCGCTATCAAAACGGGAAGGAAGTTTTTAAGGGCGGCGTCCTCGGGGCGTTCATCGGGCTCGCCGTCATCGTGCCGGGGGTGAGCGGCTCGGCGGTCGCCATCATCTTCCGCCTCTATGAAAAACTCCTCTATGCCCTCGGCGGCATCTTCCGCCGCTTCAAGGAGAGCGCGCGCTTTCTTCTGCCCATCGCCCTCGGCGGCATCGTGGGGCTTGCGGCGGGTTTCTTTGGCGTGCGCTTCCTTTTGAATTTGCTCCCCTTTGCCATCGTGGCGCTGTTTGCGGGGCTCATGCTGGGCGCCTTCCCCGCCGTCACCGATGAAATAAAAGGCGAAAAGCCCACCCCTTTGCGCATCATCCTTTTCCTTTTGGGGCTCTTGTTCCCCATCGGGCTCTCGGCGCTCTCCGTCTTCGGCACGCCCGACATGCTCTCGCTCGATAATCTCTCGTGGTATCACTACATCCTCTTTCTCCTCGTGGGATACGCGATCGCCGTCACGCAGCTCGTCCCCGGGCTGAGCGCGACCGCGCTCCTCATGACGTTCGGCTGCTTCACGCCGCTCATGAACTCGGTGAGCCTCACCTATTGGCAGGAAAACCCGATGGTGCTCCTCGTCTATGCCTGCCTTGCCGTCGGCTTTGTTTTGGGGCTTCTGACCTTCTCGAACGGGCTGAGCCGCCTCCTCGAAAAAAAGCGCGCCCCCGCCTTTTATACCATCGCGGGGCTTTCGCTGGGCTCGATTGTGACGATGTTCTTCAACCCCGAGATCGTGGAAGTGTACGAAAGCTGGACGATAAGCGCCGCCATGTGGCGGGAGCTCGGCATCGGCATGGCGCTGTTCGGCATCGGCATCATCGCCGCCACCTACTTTGTGCGGTATGAAAGAAACCGCGTGATGAAAAACAAATAAGCATTGGGAAAGCGCCCGCCGCGGCAGGAGCCGCGGCGGGCGCTTCTTATTGGTGGGCGGCGCCTGCGGTTGCAGGCGCCGCCCCCTTTCTTTATATCTGCATCCCCGCGTCGAACTGCGCGGCATACAGCTTGGCGTAAGTACCGCCGCGGGCGAGCAGTTCCTCGTGCGTGCCCTGTTCGACGACGTCGCCGTGATCCATGACGAGGATGTTCTTCGCATGGCGGATGGTGGAGAGCCGATGGGCGATGACAAAGCACGTCCGCCCCTCCATCAGCCGCTCCATCGCCGCCTGGATATCCTGCTCGGTGCGCGTATCGACGTTGCTCGTCGCCTCGTCCAGAATGAGCATGGGCGCGTCGGAGAGCATGGCGCGGGCGATCGTGATGAGCTGCTTCTGCCCCTTGGAGATGTTGACGGCGTTATCCGTGAGCACGGTATCGTACCCTGCGGGCAGTTTTTCGACGAAGGACGCGACCTTTGCCTCGCGGCAGACGCGCTCCACGTCCTCCCGCGAAGCGTCCTCGCTGCCGTAGCGCACGTTTTCGAGCACGCTGCCCGAGAACAGCCAGGTATCCTGCAACACCATCGCAAAGGAACGGCGGAGGGAAGCGCGCGTCACTTCGGTAATGTCCTTCCCGTCGATGAGGATGCGCCCCGCCTGCGCATCGTAAAAGCGCATCAGAAGGTTGACGAGCGTCGTCTTGCCCGCGCCCGTATGCCCCACGATCGCGACGAGCTCGCCGCGCTCCGCATGCAGCGTGAAGTCGTGAAGGACGGGCTTTTCGGGGTCGTAACCGAAGCGGACGTGCTCGATATCCACCCTGCCTTCGACGGAAACAAGCTCTTGGGCGTCGTCGGCGTCGGCGGGTTCCGAAGGCTCTTCGAAGACGCGGAAGACGCGCTCGGCGGCGGCAAGGGCGGACTGGAACTCGCTCAGCACGTTGGCGATCTCGTTGATGGGGCCCGAGAACTTGCGCGAATACAGCACGAAAGAGGCGATGCCGCCCACGCTCGCGATGACGCCGTTCATATACATGAACGCGCCGAAGACGCTGACGAGCGAGAGCGAAAGATTGTTCATGAAGTTGACGGAAGGGCCCGTGATCGTGCCGTAGCTCTCCGCCTCCGTGTAGGCGTCCGCCGCCGCGGCGTTCTTTTCTTCGAAGCGCGCAAGAAAGGCTTCCTCGCAGCAGTACGCTTTCGTCGTCTTCTGCCCCGAGACGACCTCTTCGACAAAGCCGTTGAGCTCGCCCAGCTTTTTGGAGCGGGCGCGGAAGAGGGGCTGCACCTTGTGGGTGAGCCAGCGCGTGAACAGCGCCGAGAGCGGGATGGTGACCGCAAACACCGTGACAAGGAGAGGCGCCGTCAAGAGCATCATCACAAAGGAGCCGACGATAGTGACGATGCTCGTGAGGACCATCATGACGTCGTTCGCGAGCGATTCGCCCAGCGTGTCGAGGTCGTAAGAGAGCACGGAGATGATGTCGCCCGCCTGACGCGCGTCGAAGTAGGCGACGGGCAGCGTCATGAGCTTGGAAAAGAGGTCGGCGCGGATGCGCTTGATGATGCAGCGCGAAAAGTAGCTCAGCCCGATCGCCGAGAGATAGGAAAGGACGCCCGAAGCGGCGTACACCCCCGCAAGCACGGCGGCGTACCGCCCGATCGCCGTAAAATTGGTGCCGCCGCCCGGCTTTATCTCATTGATGGCATAGCCGCACACCTGCGGGCCGAGCAGGGAGAGCACCGTCCCCGCGAGCGACGCAAAAAAGACGAGGAAAAAGAGCGGGAGATAGGGCTTTGCGTATTTTGCAAGGCTGCGCGCCACATATCTGACGTCCGCGCGCCTTCTCCCTTCCCGCACGGGCTTGAGATCGTTTTTCGAAAGGTTCATATGCAAATTCCTCTTAGAAGACCTGTTTGAAACGCGACAAAGGATTCAGCCGATGAATACTCCTCAAAAAACCTCAAACCGCCTCCCCCATCTGCGTCTCGGCAATGGCACGGTACTCGGGGCACGACTTCATGAGGTCTTCGTGCGTGCCCGCGCCCGTCACACTGCCGTTTTCGAGCACCAGGATGAGATCGCAGTTTTTCACCGAGCTCACCCGCTGCGCCACAACGATGCGCGTCGTACCCGCATACTCGCGCTGCAACGCCCTGCGCAGCGCCGCGTCCGTCGCATAGTCGAGCGCGGAGGAGCTGTCGTCGAGGACGACGATCCCGGGGGATGCCGCAAGCGCCCGCGCGATGAGCAGCCGCTGTTTCTGCCCGCCCGAAAGATCGCCCGCCTTCTGCGCGAGGTCATGCCCGTACCCTTCGGGGAGCTCTTTGATAAATTCTTCCGCCTGCGCACAGCGCGCCGCCCGTTTTATCGCCTCTTCGGGCAGGTCTCTGCCGTAGTCGATGTTCTCGCGGATGCTCGCCGCCATCAGATAGCCGTTCTGAAAGACGACGCCGAACTTTTTGCGGAGCTTTTCCGAAGGGAGGGAGCGCACGTCCTGCCCGTCCACATACACCGCGCCCGCGGAAACGTCGTAAAGGCGCAGCAGCAGATTGACGACGGTCGATTTGCCGCAGCCCGTCGGGCCGATGATGCCGAGGGAAGCGCCCTTATTTAAGGCGAAGGAGATGCCCGTCAGGTGCTCCTTGTCTCCGCCGTAGGAAAAGGAGACGTCTTTGAACTCCACCGCAAAGGCAGGATCGCCCGCGAGATGCTCTTCCGACTTCTCGCGCTCGTCGAGGGCAAGCACCTTTTCGATGCGCTCGGCAGAAGCCGCTCCGCGCGAGAGGATGACGAAGATGCGCGAAATGCCCAGCATGGCGTTGAGCACGATGATGAAATATGTGAGAAACCCCGTGATGTCGCCCGCCTCGGCGGAGAGGAACGCCCCCGCGACGATGACGGCGACGAGCCCCAGATTGAGGATGAGCGACGTCAGAGGATTGGTGAGCGACATCACCCGTTGGGCGCGGAACTCGGAGGAGGCGAGGTCGGAGGCGATGCCGCCGAACTTTTCGCTCTCGTGCTCCGTCTTGGAGAGCGCCTTGATGACGCGGATGCCCGTGATGTCCTCCTGCACGGTACGCACCATGCGGTCGCCGTTTTTCTGCACGGCAAGATACATCGGGACGCTCTTCCTCGTGATGAGAAAGAGCGGCACCGCGACGACGGGGATGACCGCAACGAGCACGAGCGCCAGCCTCGCGTTGAGCAGGAAGCAAAACAAGAGCCCGCCCGCGAGCAGGATGGGCGCGCGTACCCCCATGCGCATGGTGCGCGCCACCATCTGATTGACGTAGTAGGTATCGGACGTGAGGCGGGAGATGAGCGAAGGCACGGTGAGCTCATCCACCTGACTGCACTTCAAGTAGCTCGTCTTGCGGAAGAGATCGTGCCGCAGCGCCCGCGTCATCGCCCCCGCGACGAGCGCCGAAAGGCGGTTGGCGGCAATGTTGCCGAAGAGCGCCAAGAGCGAGAAAAAGAGCATCGCCCCGCCCGCGATCCAGATGGCGGTCTCGTCCTTCAAGGGCGTCAGTTCGTCGATGATATAGGAGAGCAGATAGGGAAGGACGAGTTCGGAAACACTCCCCGCCGTCTTCAGAAAGAGCGCGAGCGCCGTCCTCCCCGCATACGGCTTCAGATAGCCCAGCGTGCGTTTCACTTTCTGCCCTCCATATAGCGGCGGGCGTTTTCGACCATCTTCCCCGTCAGGCGGGCGAGCGTCTCCCGCTCCTCCTCCGTGAAGCCTTCGGTGACGAGCGCGCGCCATGCGGCGAACACTTCGCGGATGCGCGGGAGCGCCTCTTCGAGCTTCGCCGTGGGAAAGACGAGCACCGCCCTTCTGTCGCGCTCGTTCTCCTCCCGCCGCACGAAGCCCGCCCTTTCCAGCGCTTCGATCTGCCGCGCCACGTTGCTCTTGTTGACAAAGAGCGAACGCGAGAGCTCCTCCTGCGAGATGCCGGGCTCGCGCGCGACCGCCAGAAGATACTTCGCCTGGCAGCCGCCGATGTTCAGATTTTTCAGCTCCTCTTCACGGAACAGGTCTGCGCTCCGCGCGATGAGCTGGATGTTCTTCATGAATTTTTCCATTCTCTTCTCCCCGGACTCCAAGGTCCTCTCCCCAAAACTCTCCGAAACGATTGCGCGCGCAACAGTTGCACACGCAACGATCAGCCCATATAGCGCGCCCCGCCGCAAAAACCGACGGGGCGCACCGCGAACTTATCGGGGCTTGCGCGGGCCTTTCTCTGTCCTCATGCCCGACCGAGAGGTCACATCACGTCGTTCTCGTAGATGGGGAACTTGGCGCAGAGGGCGGCAACGCGCTCCGAAACGGAAGGCACTGCCTCTTCGCGGCGGCGGATGACTTCGGTGACGAGGTCGGCGATCTCCACAGCCTCCCCTTCCTTCATCCCGCGCGAGGTGATGGCGGGCGTTCCGACGCGGATGCCGCTCGTGATGAAGGGCGACGTCGTCTCGAAGGGGATGGTGTTCTTGTTGGCGGTGATGTGCGCCTCATCGAGAAGCTTTTCGAGCTCCTTGCCCGTCATGTTCTCCTTGCGGAGGTCGACGAGCATGAGGTGGTTGTCCGTGCCGCCCGAAACGAGGCGCACGCCGTTTTCCGTGAAGCGCTTTGCCATTGCGGCGGCGTTTTTGACGATCTGCGTCTGATATTCCTTGAACTCGGGGGAGAGCGCCTCCTTGAAGGCGACCGCCTTTGCGGCGATGACGTGCATCAGAGGCCCGCCCTGCGTGCCGGGGAAGATCGCCTTGTCAATGGCCTTTGCGTACTGCTCCTTGCACATGATGGCGCCCCCGCGCGGGCCGCGCAGCGTCTTGTGCGTGGTCGTCGTCACGAAATCGGCATAGGGCACGGGGTTGGGATGGAGCCCCGCGGCGACGAGCCCCGCGATGTGGGCGATATCGACCATCATCAGAGCCCCCACTTTGTCGCAGATCTCGCGGATGCGCGCAAAGTCGATGATGCGGGGATAGGCGCTCGCGCCCGAGACGATCATCTTCGGCTTGCAGGCAAGGGCGATCTTCTCCATCTCGTCGTAATCGAGGACTTCCGTCTCTGCCGAGACGCCGTAAGGGACGATATTAAAGTAGGTGCCCGAGATGTTGGCGGGCGAACCGTGCGTTAAGTGCCCGCCGTGGGAGAGGTTCATGCCCATGATGGTATCGCCGGGCTTGAGCATCGCGAAATAGACGGCGAAGTTGGCCTGCGCGCCGCTGTGCGGCTGCACGTTGCAGTGGTCGCAGCCGAAAATTTGCTTCAGACGGTCGCGCGCGAGGTCTTCGGCGATGTCGACGAACTGACAGCCGCCGTAGTAGCGCTTGCCGGGATAGCCTTCGGCGTACTTGTTGGTGAGATGGCTCCCCATCGCAGCCATGACGGCGGGCGAGACGATATTCTCGCTGGCGATGAGTTCGAGGTTGCCCCGCTGACGGGCAAGTTCCTGCTCCATGGCGGCGCAAAGCTCGGGATCGGCATTGCGGATACAGCTCAGATCGATCATAAACTTCTCCTTGACGTAAAAATTACTTTTATTGTATCACACCCCGCATAAAAATGCAACCGTTTGAACGAAACCGCCCCGCCGCACGGGAAATAAGGTGACTCCCTCAGTCTCGCTGCGCTCGACAGCTCCCTCAAGAGGGCGCCGAGAGCAAATAACGCCGCACACAAAACTTCCCCCGGAAGGCTCCGGGGGAAGTTCGTGAACTTTATTTCAAATTCGCATTCAAAAATTCGCGCATCGCGCTTTCGGGAACATACCCGAGCTGATGCGTCTTGACTTTTCCGTCCTCGAAGATATACACGTCGGGGATGGACATGATGCCCATCTTCTGCGCGACTTCGCCGCTCTCGTCGACGTCCACCTTGACGAACTCGGCTCTGCCTGCAAACTCTTCGGCGACCTTATCGAGCACGGGCGCGAGCATCCTGCAAGGGCCGCACCACGTCGCCCAGAAGTCGCATACGACCGTCTTGCCCTCTTTGACGAGCGCTAAAAGCTCTTCGCCCTTCACTTCTCTTACGTTCTTCGACATATGATTATTCCTCCGTTTTTTTCTTTAAGTATGTGCAAAGATCCTCCAATCTCACCCGTTCGGATGAGGAATCTTTCATATCCTTGACGTTCACTTCGCCCGAGGAAAGCTCGTCCGCGCCGAGGACGGCGACAAAGCGCGCGCCCTTCTTATCGGCATACTTGAACTGCGCCTTGACGGAGCGTTCCATGAGGTCGGTCTCCGCCGGGATGCCCGCCCTCCGCAGCCCGGAAGCGAGGGCAAACGCCTTTTCGCGGCAGGCTTTGTCCATGCCCGCAAGGTAGCAGGCGACCCCCTTCTCTTCGGGAACGGGCGCCTGTTCCGCCGCAATGACCATCAGAAGCCGCTCCATGCCAACGGCAAAGCCCACCGCGGGAAGGGGCTTGGAGCCCATCTGTTCGAGCAGGGTATCGTATCTTCCGCCGCCGAGCACCGTGCCCTGCGCGCCCGCCGCCTTCGTCACAAATTCAAAGACGGTGCGGCTGTAATAGTCGAGCCCGCGCACGATGGAAGGATCGACGGTATATCCGATGCCCGTCTCATCGAGAAGATGCTTGACTTCTTCGAAGTGCGCCCTGCAGTCGTCGCAGAGATAATCTAAAATTTCGGGCGCGCCCGCCGTGACCCGACGGCAAGCTTCCTCTTTGCAGTCGAGCATGCGCATGGGGTTCTTTTCAAAGCGCGCGTTGCAGTCGGCGCACATTTCCGGAAGGTGCGGGCGGAAATACTCTTTGAGCGCCGCGTGATAAGCAGCGCGGCAGCTCTTGCAGCCGATGGAATTGAGGCGGAGCGAAACTTCTTTGAGCCCCAGCGACTTCAGAAAGTTTGCGGCGAGCGAGATGACTTCGGCGTCCGCTTCGGGCGAGGCAGCACCGTAGAGCTCGCAGCCGAACTGATGAAATTCGCGCAGCCGCCCTGCCTGCGGGCGCTCGTAGCGGAACGCCGAGATGAAATAGTACATCTTGGCGGGGAGCGCCTCGCTCATGAGGCCGTTCTCGATGAAGGCGCGCGCGACGCCCGCCGTGCCCTCGGGACGCAGGGTGATACTCCTGCCGCCCTTATCGAGGAAGGTGTACATTTCTTTGTTGACGATATCCGTCGTATCGCCCACGCCGCGCACGAAAAGCTCGGTGTGCTCGAAGACGGGCGTTCGGATCTCTTTGAAAGCGTAAGCCTCGGCGGTCTTTCTCGCCGCGTCTTCGATGTGGTGCCACAAATATACGTCGCGGGGCAAAATATCCTTTGTCCCCTTGGGTGCCTGGATCATACGTTTACTCCTTTTTGCTTTGCTGTGCCCGCTGTTCATCCGCCTGCATGAGGCGCGCCGCGAACTTGCCGATCGCCTCCGCCGCCTTCTGAAAGCCGTGGGAGAGCGCCACGTTCCACCAATAGAGCGCGCGCTTGGGGTCTCTTTCCACGCCCGTGCCGTTGTAGTAACAGAAGCCGAGGTTGTACTCTGCGGGCCCGAAGTGCTTCTCCGCCGCACGGGTGTAGTACTCCGCGGCGAGCTTTTCGTCCTCTTTGACGCCCAGCCCGCGCTGATAGGCGACGCCGAGGTTGTACTCGGCGAGGGCATACCCCGCTTCCGCCGACTTCTTCCACCAGACGACGGCGCGCTTTAAGTCGGCTTTCACGCTGTCTCCGCGCTGATAGGCGACGCCTAAGTCGTACGCGGCGACGGGATCGCCCGATTTTGCGCGGGCTTCAAGCGCTTTGAACTGTTCCTTTGTCATATTCTCCCCCCATTACGCCCTCAGAGGACGTACTTTTTGAGATCGCGGTTCTTGGTGATCTTGGCAAGATGTTCTTCGACGTACTTGCGGTCGATCTCCACCATGACGAGGGGATAGTCTCCACCGCCCGCGTTGAAGGAGATGTCTTCGAGCAGATACTCCATCACGGTGTGGAGACGGCGCGCGCCGATGTCTTCGCTCGTCATGTTGATCTCCTCGGAGATCTCGGCGATCGCCTCGATGGCGTCGGGCGTGAACTTCAAATCGATGTTGTCGACGGCGAGCAAAACGGCGTACTGCCGCGTCAGCGAATGCTCCGTGCTCGTGAGGATGTTGATAAAGTCCTCTTTCGTGAGCGGCGTGAGCTCGACGGAGACGGGGAAACGGCCCTGAAGCTCGGGGATGAGGTCTTCGACGCGGGCGACGTGGAAGGCGCCCGCCGCGATGAAGAGCATGTAGTCCGTCTTGACGGGCCCGTACTTCGTCATCACCGTGCTGCCCTCGACGATGGGCAGGATGTCGCGCTGGACGCCCTCGCGCGAGACGTCCGCCCCGCCCGTGTTGCCCTTTGCGGCGATCTTATCGATCTCGTCGATGAAGATGATGCCGTCGTTTTCGGCACGGCGCACCGCCTCTTCTTCCACAGCGTCGTTGTCGATGAGCTTATCGCTCTCTTCGGCAAGGAAGAGTTTCATGAGCTCCTTGACGGCGATCTTGCGCCGCTTCTTTTTGGGCGGGAGCATCTCGCCGAAGATGGAGCCGAAATTGATGGCGGCGCCCCCGGGGACGAGTTCCATCGTCTTGGGCTCGTCTCTTACGTCCGCCTCGACGACAAGGTTATCGAAGACGCCCCTTCTCAGCGATTCGAGAAGGTTCGCTTCGAACACTTCGCGCGGAGTCTCGCCGCGGTCTGCTTTTTTGAGCTCGGATAAAATTTTGACGACGCGCTGTTCGGCTGCCGCCGTGGCTTTGACGGAAACTTCCGCCGCCTTCTCGTCTTTGACAAGGCGCACGGCGCTTTCCACAAGGTCGCGCACCATGCCCTCGACGTCCTTGCCCACGTACCCCACTTCGGTGTACTTGGTGGCCTCCACCTTGATGAAGGGGGCCTTGACGAGCTTTGCGAGCCTTCTTGCGATCTCCGTCTTGCCGACGCCCGTGGGGCCCTTCATGATGATGTTCTTGGGCGTGATCTCCTCGCGCATCTCGGGGGAGAGCTGCGAGCGGCGGTAGCGGTTTCGAAGGGCGATGGCGACGGCTTTTTTCGCCTCGTCCTGCCCCACGATATGTTTATTGAGTTCGTTTACGATCTGTTTGGGAGAAAGATCCATGCTTGTTCCTCCTTACACCGTTTCACATACTATGTGGTCGTTCGTATATACGCAGATCTCACTTGCGATCTTGAGCGCCTTTCTTGCGATCTCCTCGGCGGAAAAATCGGTGTTCTGCGCAAGGGCGCGCGCCGCCGCCAGGGCATAGTTGCCGCCCGAACCGATGGCGCAGATGCCCTCGTCGGGTTCGATGACTTCGCCCGTGCCCGACAGGATGAGGAGCGTATCCTTATCCGCCGTGATCATCATGGCGTCGAGCTTTCTGCCGATCTTATCGCTCCGCCAAAGGTCTGCAAGCTCCACCGCCGAGCGCATGAGATTGCCCGCAAACTTGTTGAGCATCCCTTCAAAGCGCTCCGAGAGCGAGAAGGCGTCCGTCACCGAGCCCGCAAAGCCCAGAATGACCTTGCCGCCGTAGATGCGGCGCACCTTGATAGCCGTATTCTTGAATACGACCGATTCGCCGAGGGTGACCTGTCCGTCCCCCGCGATGGCCGTAACGCCGTCCCGTTTGACGGCGCAGATGGTCGTTCCGCGAAATTCCATTTATCTTCCTCCTTCGCCATAGATCGTCGCCTTGAAGCGTTCGATCTCTTCGAGCGCGATCGCGCCGAGGCGTCTCTTCTTTTCCTTTTTGTCGCGCACACAAACGCTCTGCCTGAGGATGCCGTAATTGGCGTTCATGGGCTGAAAGTCCTTGTTTTCCGTGGAGATATAGCGGGCGAGCGCCCCCGAAACGCAGGTATCTTCGGGCGCTTCGCTTAATTTCCCGTGCAGCCTGTTCCAGATGTGGATACCGGCGAACAGCCCGCTCATCGCGCTCTCGACATACCCTTCAACGCCCGTGATCTGCCCCGCAAAAAAGAGGCCGGGGTTGCTTCTGAGCGAAAAATCGTTACTTAAAAGCCTGTCCGCGGGGAGATAGGTGTTGCGGTGCATGACGCCGTAGCGTTCGAACTCTGCATGCGCGAGGGCGGGGATGAGCGAAAACACCCGCTTCTGTTCGCCGAATTTGAGATTGGTCTGACAGCCGACGAGATTATAGCTCGTGCCCGCCTCGTTCTCCTTGCGCAGCTGCAACACGGCATAGGGGCGAGCGCCGCTCTCATCCGCAAGCCCCACGGGCTTGAAGGTGCCGAAGCGGAGCGTATCCTTCCCGCGGGATGCCATCACTTCGAGGGGCATACAGCCCTCGAAGATCTCCCCTTTTTCAAAATCGTGCAGCGTTGCCCGTTCGGCGGAGGTGAGTGCCTCCACAAAGGCCTCGTATTGCTCCTTCGTGAGGGGGCAGTTGATGTAGTCCCCCGTGCCCTTTCCGTAACGGTCGCCCGCAAAGGTGCGGTCAAGATCGATGCTGTCCGCCGCGACGATGGGCGCGGAAGCGTCGTAAAAGTGGAGCGACGCGCCAAGTTTTTCTTCGATGTCTTTATAGAGCGCCCCGCCCGTCAGCGGGCCCGTCGCGATGACGCCTTTTTCCGGCAGCGACGTCACTTCCTCGCAGACGATATGGATGTGCGGGCAGGCGCGCAGTTTTTCCGTGATATAGGCGGAGAACTTTTCCCTGTCGACGGCGAGCGCCCCGCCCGCAGGCACCCGCGAAACTTCCGCCGCCGCCATCGTGAGCGAGCCCAACCGCCGCATCTCCTCTTTCAGAAGCCCGCAGGCGTTGCCCCAAATATCGTCGCTCTTTAAGGAATTGGAGCAGACGAGCTCGCCGAAGTTGGCGCTGTCGTGCGCAGGGGTGAACTTTTGCGGCTTCATGTCGACCAGCTCGACTTCGACGCAGCGGCTGCCGAGATAGTACGCCGCTTCGCTCCCCGCAAGACCAGCGCCGATGATGCGGATCATGCGTTGCCCTCTGCCGCCTCGGGAGCGTCGGGCGCCTTTTCGGGCGCTTGTTCGGGCTGAGGCGGGCGGTAGGAGCAGTCCTTATTGCTGCATTTCAGAACGCCCTTCTTGGTCTTGACGATCGCCTCGCCGCAGAGCGGGCACTTTTCGCCCGTGGGCTCGTCCCAGCTCATGAATTTGCAGGCGGGATACCCGCTGCACCCGTAATAGAGCCGCCCCGAACGGGTGTAGAGCACTTTTGCGGGCTTGCCGCAGACGGGGCAGGTGCCCTCGAGCTTTTCTTCCCGCTTCTTCTCTTCGCCGTACGGAAGCGTCGACTTGCACTTGGGGTAGTTGGGGCAGGCGAGGAACTTGCCGAAGCGGCCGTTCCGCACGATCATCATCGCGCCGCACTTGGGACAAGGCGTATCGGAGACGGGCGCCGTATCTTCGGAGATGATATTCGAACAGGCGGGGTAATTGGAGCAGGCGAGGAACTTGCCGTACTTGCCCGTCTTGCGCACCATGGGATGCCCGCACTTTTCGCAGAGGATATCCGTCATCTCGTCGCCGTCCGTCGAGGCATAGCGGAGCTTTTCCGCAAAGGGCGGGTAAAAGGCGGAGATGATCTCGTGCCAGTCCTTGCCGCCCTCCTCGATGTCGTCGAGCTTTTCCTCCATGTCCGCCGTGAAGCCGACGTCCATGATGTCGGTAAAGTACTTGCACAGCATATCGGTGATGCGGTAGGCGATGTCGGTGGGCACCATGTACTTGCCCTCTTTGGTCACATACTTGCGCTTGTTGAGGACGGAGATGATGGAAGCGTACGTCGAGGGGCGGCCGATGCCCTTATCTTCCATCGCCTTGACGAGGGAAGCGTCCGTGTACCTGACCGGGGGCTTGGTGAACTTCTGCTCGGATCTCACGCCGAGCGCGTCGAGCGCGTCCCCTTCGGCAAGCGGGGGCAGAAGTTTGCCGCTGCCTTCCTCTTCCTCCTCCTTTTTCGCCTCCTGATAGACGGCGGAGAAGCCCGCGAATTTCAGGCTCCTGCCCGTCGCCTTGAAGGAATAGCCGCTGTTGTCGATGACGATCTGCATTGCGTCATACAGCGCTTCCGCCATCTGCGAAGCGATGAAGCGTTCGTAGATGAGCTTATAGACCTGGTAATGCTTTTTATCGAGCATCTTTCTGGCGCGCTCGGGGGTGAGCGTCACGTCGATGGGACGGATTGCTTCGTGCGCGTCCTGCGCCCCCTTCTTGGAGGCGTAATGGTTGGGCTTTGCAGGGCAGTACTCCTTGCCGAAGCGCTCCTCGATATAGGAAAGCGCCGCCGCCTGCGCCTCGTCGGAAACGCGCGTCGAGTCGGTACGGATATAGGTGACGAAGGCGATATGCCCCTCCCCTTCGACGTCCATGCCCTCGTAGAGGTGCTGCGCCATGAGCATGGTCTCGGGCGCGGTGTAGCCGAGCTTGTTGGAAGCATCCTGCTGCAGGGTACTCGTCGTGAAGGGCGCGGGAGCGTGCGAGCGCGCCACGCTCTTCTTGACGGAAGAGACGGTGTATTCGCCTGCCGAAAGCGCCCCAAGGACGGCGTCCGCCTGCTCCTTGCTGCCCACTTTGAACTTTTTATTGTTGAACTTTTCGAGCGCCGCCTTGAAGGGGGAGAATTTCCTCTCTTTATCCTGCAATTCTGCGGTGATCGTCCAGTATTCTTCGGGTTTGAACGCTTGGATCTCGCGCTCGCGGTCGACAACGAGCCTGAGCGCCACCGACTGCACGCGCCCCGCCGAAAGCCCGCTCTGCAATTTGTTGTTGAGGAGCGGCGAGAGCTTATAGCCCACGAGGCGGTCAAGGACGCGGCGCGCCTGCTGCGCGTCCACGAGGTTATAGTTGATCTTCCGCGGGTGCTCCAACGCCTTCGTGACGGCTTTGGGAGAAATTTCGTTGAATTCGATGCGGTTCTCTCCGTTCCCGTCCAGCCCCAGCACCGTCTGCAAGTGCCAGGAGATCGCCTCGCCCTCGCGGTCGGGGTCGGTCGCAAGATAGACGCGGTCGGCCTTCTTCGCCTCGTCCATGAGGCGTTTTACGGTATCTTCCTTGCCCGCCGAAACGACGTAGCGCGGCTCGAAGTTCTTTTCGACGGCAACACCCAGCGTCTTTTGAGGGAGATCGCGGATGTGTCCGCCGGACGCATCCACGCGGTACTTCCCCTTGAGATATTTGGAAATGGTCTTCGCCTTGGAAGGCGACTCTACGATGATGAGATCCATAAAAGCTCCTTAAAGCCCCGCGCTCAGTGCGCAAGGGAATAGCGGTTCCCGCCCGCCTTGACGGCGAGCCCTTTGAGTTCGAGCGAAGAAAGCACTGCCGCCGCCTCAAAAATTTTCATTCCCGCCCGCTCCGCCAAAACGGACGAGTGCAATTCTCCCCCTTCGCGCAGAACTTCATACACGCGCCGCTCTTCGGGGGTGAGGGACGGGCCCTTTTCTTCCGTCCTCTCCTCCTGCTTTTGCGTTTCGAAGCCGTAGAAGGAGAGGATGTCCTCCGCTTCCGTTACGAGAGAAGCGCCCTTTTTCAGAAGGTCGTTGCAGCCCGCGCCGCGCGTCTCGTTGGGGCGGTAGGGAAGCGCGAACACGTCGCGGCCGAATTCCGCCGCGCAGTTCGCCGTGATGAGCGCGCCGCTCCTTGCGCCTGCCGAGAGGACGAGCACACCCTCCGAAAGACCCGCAAGCAGGCGGTTGCGCTCGTGAAAGCTGTACTTTTTCACGCCCTCGTCGGGCGGATACTCACTGAGGAGCAGCCCGCTTTTTGCGATCTGTTCCTTGAGCCCCGTATGCGAGGCAGGATAACAGCCGAAAATGCCGCAGGGCAGCACCGAGATGAGGTTCTTGAAAGGGAGCGCACCCGCAATGGCGGCGCTGTCTCCCCCTTCCGCCAGCCCCGTGACGATGCAAAAGCGGGAGGCGAGCTCCCCTGCGATCGCTTTGCCGAGGCTCTCCGCCCACGGCGGCGTCACGCGCGAGCCGACGATGCAGAACTTGCGCCTAGTAAGAAGGGACCGGTCGCCCTTCCCGTATAACAAAAGGGGCGGAGAGGCGATGTTTTTGAGCGCTTCGGGGTAGTCCTCGTCGAGCACGGTGATGGGGAAACACCCCTCCCGTTCCAGCCGTTTCAAAAGCTGCGAAGCCGCCGCAAAGCGCGCGTCTCTCTCTTTATATAACCGCGCCTTGGGAGAATTTATCACGGTCGGCGCAATTTTTTCGTATTCTTCAAGGAGCCGCGCGGGTGAAGCGGCAGCGCGCAGAAGGGCGGCGCACTCGCGCTTTTCAAGCTCCGTGCACCCGCAAAGCCATACGATCCCCAGCTCTTCCTGCGTCATATCCGCCTCCTTGTTTTTATCCCGGAAAACCCGCCGATGCGATTTTTTCGGGAGCCCTCGTCGCAGCGGAGCAAATTCCGCAAGCCGCTCGTATGATTCGCGGCTTTGCTTTGATGCTCGCCGCTCCTCTTCCCAAAAAACTCGCTGACGCGACTTTTTCGGGAGCCCTTTTCTCTAAATCTCCTTCTGCAAGCAAGGTTGCCTTGCGCTGCGGGACTCAATTTGCCTTTCGCCAAAGGCTTATTGTGCTTAGAATGACAACAAAGCGCGCGGGCGATAACGATGCTTAAAAGCGCGGCAACTCCTTCTCGCGCGGTAGAGACCGCGCTCGGTCAGGAAACGGCGCGCACAATGCGCCGTTTCCAAGCTCGAAAGCGGTCAAAGCCCCACCGGGGCTTTGCCAAGAAAGCGCTTTCTCGCCCCTCACGACTTTTTTGTGCTTGCACAAAAAAGTGTGAACTAAAAATCACTGAGCCGAGCAGGGTTTCCCTGCGCTGGCTCCCCCAATTTGTACCCGCAGGGCACTTATTGTCCAATAAGGACAAAACGGTGGGCGGGCGATAAAGCGAATTAAATGCCATAGCCCGCTCCTCGTTGATTTTTATCTTGCTAAAAATCAACGAAATGATATCCGGTACGACACCGCCTCGAACATATGGCGGGGCATGATGTCCTCGCTCTGGTCGAGATCGGCGATGGTGCGCGCCACCTTGATGATGCGCGCCCTTGCCCGCGCCGAGAGCTGCATGCGCTCGAACGCGTCGCGCAGAATGCGGTCGCACTCGGGCGAGAGCGGGCAGAATTCCCTCAGTTCCCGCTCCCCCATCTCGGCATTGGTATGCAGCGGCCGCTCTTCGAAACGGTTGCTCTGGATGCGCCTTGCCCCGTTCACGCGCTCGCGGACGCAGGCGGAACTTTCCTGTGCCTCGTCTGCCGTGAGGTCGTCGTAGGCGATGGCATCCACCTCCACTTGAAGATCGATGCGGTCGAGGAGCGGCCCCGAGACCTTGCGGCGGTAATTCCTGATCTCCGCGGGCGTACAGGTGCAGGTGAGCTTCTCAGACCCGTAGTTGCCGCAGGGGCAGGGGTTCATGCTCGCGCAGAGCATGAAGCGCGCGGGGTAGGTGCAGCTGCCGCCCGAGCGGGAGATGGTGATCCTGCCGTCCTCGAGGGGCTGGCGCAGCGCTTCGAGCGTCGAGCGCTTGTATTCGGGCAGCTCGTCCAGAAAGAGCACGCCGCCGTGCGCGAGAGAAATTTCACCGGGATGCACCACGCGGTTGCCGCCGCCGCACATGGAAACGGTCGTCGCCGTGTGATGGGGCGTGCGGAAGGGCCGCTCCGTGACGATGCCCTCCTCCCCCAGAATGCCCGCGACGGAGTGGATCTTGGTGATCTCGAGCGCTTCGTCGAAGGAAAGGTCGGGCATGATGGTGGGGATGCAGCGGGCGATCATCGTCTTGCCCGTGCCGGGCGGGCCGACGAGCAGAAGGTTATGCCCGCCCGCGACGGCGATCTCCACCGCGCGCCGCGCCATGGGCTGGCCTTTGACGAATTTCAAGTCGGAAGAACTCTCTCCCCTTCCCCCGGGCACATAGCGGATGGGCCTGACGGGAGCGGGGTGCTCGGCGCCGACGAGGAATTTGACGACATCCATGAGCGAAGAGAAGGAATAGACGGTGACGCCGTCCAAAAAGCGCGCCTCGCCCGCGTTCTCCGCAGGGATGACGAAGGTGGTAAACCCGCGCGCCTTGGCGGAGATGAGGATGGGCAGGAGGCCCCTCACGGGGCGCAGGCTGCCGTCGAGGGAGAGCTCGCCCAAAAACACCGTGCCGTCAAGCTCCGTCCCCACGAGCTGTTCGCTCGCCTTCAGAAGGCCGACCGCAACGGCAAGATCGAAGGAAGCGCCCTCCTTTTTGAGGTCGGCGGGGGCAAGATTGACCGTCACCTTGACGACGGGAAAGCAAAACCCGCTGTTTTTGAGGGCGGAGCGCACGCGCTCTTTGGATTCCTTGACGGCGGCGTCGGGAAGCCCCACCATCTCGAAGGCGGGCACGCCCTTGTTGACGTCCGTCTCTACCGTGACGGGCACTCCTTCGAGCCCCGTCAGCGCAAAACAAGTCACATGCGAGATCATCTTCGCTCCCCCTTTTTTTCTTTCGGTCTTCACGGATGCACGGCAGCGCGCTCTGCGCCGCCGGAAAACAGATCTACTGCAAAAAGAACGAAACGCGGGCGCGTTCCGTTCTTTGAAAACATCATTCAGGCAAAGAGCGCCGCCTGCAGCCCTGCGGGAAGGGGCACCGAGAAGGTGAACGGGATGAGCAGCACAAAGGAAAGGATGAGCAGCGCCGCAAACACCCACATCACGGCTTTTGCCGCTTTGCCGCCCTCTGCAAGGACTTTATCGCCCGCGAAGCCGCCGATCGCAAACAGGAAAACAAGCGCCGTGAGCAGGAAGCCGAACGCGCCGCCCCCAAAGAAGGAGCATACGAGCGCAAGCACGAGCCCCGCCGCCGCAATGACGAGCGCGCGGAGAACGTTCTTTCCGCTCTCCTTTTTGAAGAGGAGGAACCACACGAGCGCCACGATGCTCGCGGCGACGGCAACGATCGCGGTGAGAACGCCTGCGACGGTCACGCCGTACACATCGCCCGCACCCGCAAAGACGGTGTGGAGCGACCAGCTCTGTGCATAAGAAGTCGCGTTTGCGCCTGCAAAACCGCCCGCAAACAGCTTCCATGCGACGGCGAAGACGCCCATGGGAGAAGCGGGATCGCCGAACACGCGCACATAGGGAAGGTAGGCGGGGATGACGGCGAGCAGGGAAAGAAGGAGCGTGCCGATGAGGAAGACGACCGTAAAGGAAGCGATCGCCGCGCGGTCTTTGCGGCGGTATTCCGCCTCGACGCGCTGTCTGGGGGAAGGCGCGGGAGCCGCGTCCCCTTCTTCTGCGGAAGCGGGCGCTTCGGGCATCTCTTCCGCCTTGGCAAGATAGTACTCCTTCGCCTTCTTCTGGCGCACCATACCCGCCGCGAAGAGAGCGATGACGCCCACCGCGGGGATGAGCCATACGCCGTTCGTGCAGACGGCGAGCGCCGCAAAGAGCGCGCTCAGGATGACGGGGGAAGCGCCCTTGAAATCTGCCGTCTTCATGCCCTTTGCATAGAATTTATGGCAGAAACAGACGGAAGCCACAAAGAAGAACACGCCGAGCATGAGGGGCGTCCCCAGATGCCCTGCCGCGAGGAAAGCGGCGGAAAGCGCGTACAAAACGGCGAAGATAAAGCCCGCGCGTTCGCTCTTTGCAAGGTCTCTTACGAGGAGATACCCCAAAACGAGCACGCCGAAGGCGGCAAGGAAGGGGAAAAACCTGAGGCCGAAGGGGCTCATGCCGAAGATGAGCGTGCCGAGGGCGAGGATGTCCGTTCCCAGCGCGTTATAGACGGTATCTGCAAGATAGGTATCGCCCTTCACATAAGAACCGCCCGCGCGCATCTCCCTTATGGTCATCAGGGAGTAGGCTTCCTCTTCCGAATAGCAGTTGAAGGAAGAGGACGAGAGCGCGGGAAGGTGCTGGCTGTCGAGGACGGCGGAAGCGCGCTCGAGCGCCTCCTGCTTGCTCTCCCCTTCCGCACGGCGGATGACGGAGGCATCGTCGAGCTCGGCGTCCACCAAAATGGGCTCGCGCTCCTCTTCGGGAAGATAGTTGTCTTCCGCGACGAACACCACTTCGTTGATGCGCACGCTGTTGCTGCGCGCGAAGAAGCAGTAATAGGCATAGTCATGCAGGCGCCAGCCGTTTTCGGCGATCTCGGTGACGTCGAACACCAGCCAGTTGCCGATGCCGTTGGAGAGCCCCGCCTCGTCGCCGCTGCCTTGGGTATAGACGGAAGGCACGGTCAGCGGATAGGTGAGGTTATAGATGAGATCGGGCTTGCTGCCGCGGCCGATGCGCAGCTCCGTCTCCCCGCCCGCGGGGGCGTACACGGCGCCCGCATTGACGAGCACCTTCTTGATATAGAGGTTGTATTCGTCCACATCCTCACCGAGCCCTTCGGGAAGGGTGAGGTGGAACATGAGGGAGGGCTCCTTTTCGTCGCCGTCCTGCTTTGCGGTGAGGACGAAGGAATCGCCCGTGGACATCACGCTGCCCAAAGTCCCCAGCCCGATGACGAGGAACGCGAGCGCTAAGATGAGGAAGGCGCGGAAAAATTTAGAGGCGTCTTTCCAGAAATTCTTCTTCATAAATGCTTTCCTTATTATAACAAGTTATTGCCGTCGCCCTCTATTCTAACCGATTACGGCGCAATTGGCAACGGTTTTTGGCAAATTTTCAAAAAAAATCGGCGGCGCCGTAAGCGCCGCCTTTCGTTCGTTGCTTTTTCAGATATCTTCCTTGATCTTGGCAGCCTTGCCGGTGCGGCCGCGGAGATAGTAAAGCTTTGCCCTTCTCACCTTGCCCGCACGGACGACGGTGACATAGGCGACCTTGGGGGAGTGCAGAGGGAAGCAGCGCTCCACACCGACGCCGAAGGAAAGACGGCGCACCGTGAAGCTCTCGCGGATCCCGCCGTGCTTCTTGGCGATGACGACGCCCTCGAAGTTCTGGATCCTTTCCTTGCCGCCCTCGATGATGCGGTAGCCCACCTTGACGGTGTCGCCGACGTTGAACTGGGGCACGTTCTCTTTGAGCCCCTCGCGCTCGATCGCTTCAATGAGACCTTTCATTGACTGAACCTCCATTCGATCACAAAGCGTTCATTCCCGGTTTGGTATTTGCCCCGAAATGTAGGGCCGCGGCAGCGGAACGCCCGAATTCACCTGATGATTATAACCGAAACAGGGGCAAAAATCAACTGTTTTTACGCAAGTTTGCGCACTTTTTCCGCGATCTTCCGCCGTTTTTTGCCGGATTTTGCACTCATCCGCCCCTCTTTTTGGGCGCATATACGTCTTTTCTCACCCGCGTGCGGGAGATGAGCTCCCCGCCCTCCCCATAGACGCAAAGAAAACTCTCGCTCACGAGCCCCTCTTCCCCCTCCTCCCCTTCGGGCAGGGGCAAAGAGGCGAGCGTGACGCTCTCCGCGCGGTATCTGAGCCCGTCGGGCGTGCCGTAGAGGCGCACGGTGAGCGCGCCGTTCTTTGCCCCGGCCTCCATCCTCACGGGCGACGGGCGGGCATTGAGGAGCTTCAGATCGCTCCATTTGCTCACCATCGCATCGAGGGAGGGCGGGAGATAGGAGACGGAAAGAGAATGCGGATGGCTCTCTGAAACGCGCAGCCCCCCTTCGAGCGCCGCATGAAAGAGGGTGCTGCTCACCTGGCAGACGCCGCCGCCCGTTCCCGGGACGTATTCGCCGCGCTCGATGACGGGCGCTTCCGAAAACCCGTTTTCTTCAGTGCGCTCCCCCACCGCCGCATTGAAGGAAAAGCTTTCGCGCGGGGAAAGCACGATGCCCGAGATGCGCTCCGCCGCAAGGCGGATGTTGTGCGCGCGGCCAACGTTCTCCTCGCTGAAATACGTCGTACAGGAAGAGAGCAGCGCTTCCCCTTCCGAAAGAGCCGCCTCCTCCTCCGCCCGCGCGAAACGGGGCGGGGCAGAAAAAGCAAGAGCGCTCCCCACAAGGAGCGCAGCCGCCGAACATACGAACAAAAACTTCCGAAGCCCTCTCAAATGCCCACCCCGCGCGAGCGCAGAGCGGTAATCAGCCGTTCGTCGGGCTCGAAGGCGGGCATGCCAACAACGTGGACGCCGTCTTCCATATGAAAGTCCGACCCGCCGCTTATCATCAGCCCGTGCGCTTTAGCATAGGCGGAATACGCCTGCGTCTCCTCCTCAGTATGCGTCGTATAGGCGCACTCTATCCCGTCCAGCCCCAGGCACACAAGGCGATCGAAAAGGGCGCGCTTTTCCTGCTCACTGAGACGGATACGGCCGGGATGCGCGAGCACGGCGATGCCGCCCGCAGCGTGGATGATCTCGACGGCGTCTTCGGGCGAAGGGCGGCAGAGATCGGAATAGGCGGGCTTACCGCGGTCGAAAAGCTCCAGATAGAGCTTTCCTGCCATCTCGCGGTAGGCGTCCCCCTCTGTTGCCCCCAAAGCCCGCGCAAAGGCGCGCACGACGTGCATGGTGTGAAGGGGCGCGTCGGGACGGGCGCGGAGAGCGAGCGCGCCTTCAAGCGACACATTGAGCCCGAGGACCGCATTCGCCTTTTTTATCATATCCTCCGAGCGGACGAGGGCGCCTTCTTTCCGCTCTTTTAGAAAGCGGAAATACGCTTCCCCCCGCTCACAGCCATAGCCGAGGATATGCACTTTGACATCCCGATAGGCGGAAACTTCCCAGCCGGGAACGCAGCAGATGCCGAGCTCCTTCGCGGCGCTCACCGCCTCAAAGACCCCTTCCATGCTGTCGTGATCGGTCAGGGAAAAGAGGGGAAGTCCCGCCTCTTTGCAGAGAGCAGCGACTTCCGATGGCGCATATTTTCCGTCCGAACAGAGGGAATGCAGGTGAAGGTCGGCTCTCATGATACGATCTTCCCCCCGTGGATGCGGATCTTGTTGGTCTCTTTGCCGTATAAAACGCGCTCGGCGTGCGTGCAGGTGATGATGCACTGCAGCCCTTCGGTGCGGGCGACGAGCTTTTTTCTTCGCGGCAGGTCGAGCTCGCTCATCACGTCGTCGAGGACGAGCACGGGCGGCTCCCCCGCAAGGCGGGTGAAAATTTCCACTTCAGCAAGTTTTAAGGAGAGCGCCGCCGTGCGCGCCTGCCCCTGCGAGGCAAAGGCGCGGGCGTCCGCCCCGCCGATCGCGATCTTGACGTCGTCGCGGTGCGGCCCCACCGTCGTAAAGCCCAGCCTTAAATCTCGCTCGTTGGCGGCGGAGAGCTCCTTCCTAAGCTCTTCCGCGATCGCCTCCTCCCCCTCGGGATAGTCCGCGTCGAAGGAGAGCGAAAGCTCTTCCGCCCCCTCGGTGAGAAATGCATGCGCCTCGGCGGCAAGGGGAGAAAGTTCTTTCAAATACGCCGCGCGGTGGCGCACGATGACGGCGGCATAGCGGGCAAGCTGTTCGTCCCACACGGGGAGAGTATCGAGGACGAGGGAAACGTCGCGGTTCTTCAGAAGGTTGTTGCGCTGGTCCAATATCTTATTGTAGCGCAGAAGCGCCTGCGCATAGGGGCGGGAAGTCTGCGAGATGGAAAGATTGAGAAAGCGGCGGCGCTCGTCGGGGCCGTCCTGGATGAGGCGCAGCTCGCCCGGGGAAAAGAACACGCTGTTGATGTTGCCCAAAAAGTCGGCGCTCTTACTGACTTTGACGCCGTTGACGCGCAGTTCGCGCTTGTTTTCGAAGATATCCGCTTCCAGAGAGAGGGTACCGAAGCGGCTCTCCCCCTCGGCGCGGAGGGAAGCGCAGCTCTCCCCGCGGCGGATGAGCTGGCGGTCGTGGCGGATGCGGAGCGAAGAACCCGTGCACAGGTAAAAGACCGCTTCGGCGCAGTTGGTCTTGCCCTGCGCGTTGCGGCCTGTGAGGACGTTGAGCCCGTCCTCAAAGGCGAACGTCTCGTCTTCGTAGTTCCTGAAATTGTGAAGGGTGAGTTTTTTTATGCGCATGCGGGGAACTTTCTCTTGAAAAACACTTTTCTTTCGGCAGAACTTGTATTATAATTGAGTATGATCGGCTTTTCTATCCCTATTATAACAAAACGGCGAAAAAAGGAAAAGCGTTTCAGAGGAAAAAATGGCGGAAATCACCCAATTGGAAGTTATGTGGAACCAGATCGAGGAGCGGGCGAAGCAGCTGTTCACGCCCATCTCTTTCAGCGCGTTCATCGAGCCGCTCGTCCCCCAGGATATCGTCAACCGTAAGATCGTGCTCAAAGCGGAGACCGACCTCGTGGCGAGCGTCATCACGACGAGCCATGCCGAAAAACTGCGCGAAGCCGTCTCCACCTCCGATACGGGGCTGAATGACTTCATCATCGTCGTCGACGGGAGCGAGACTTATACGCTCACCGAGATGCCCGACGCTCTCGAAGAGACGACCGTCACTCTGGACAAGCGCTTCACCTTCGATTCCTTCGTCGTGGGGCCTTCCAACAAGTTCGTCTATGCGGCGGCGAAGTCGGTCGCGGAAGCGCCCGGCGAAAACTTCAACCCCCTCTACATCTACGGCGGCACGGGGCTCGGGAAGACCCACCTCATGCAGGCCATCGCCAACGAGATCGCCGAAAAGAAGCCCTCCCTCCACGTCATCTACACGACGAGCGAGAAGTTCCTCAACGAGTATGTGGACAGCATGTATAGTAAGCGCGGCGCGGGGCGGGACAGCGAGACGCGCTTCCGCAACCGCTACCGCAATGTGGACGTGCTCATCATCGACGACATCCAGTTCTGGGCGAACAAGCACGGCGTGCAGGAAGCCTTCTTTCATACCTTCAACGAACTCTTTTCGCAGCACAAGCAGATCGTCATTTCCTCCGACTGCCCCGCAAAGGAGCTGACGACGCTCGAAGAGCGGCTTCGGACGCGCTTCGAAGGGGGGCTCATCGCCGACATCCAGCCGCCCGATCTCGAAATGAAGATCGCCATCTTAAAGCGCAAGGCACTCGAAAAGAAGTACGTCATCCCCGACGACGTGCTCTCCTTCCTTGTGAGGAATACCGACAACAACGTGCGCACCCTCGAAGGGCGGCTCAACACCGTCATCTTCGCGAGCAAGCTGCACGAAGAACCCATCAGCTTGAAACTTGCCTCCCTCGCCCTTCAGGAGAGCGTGGGCGAAGGCGACGCGCAGGAGGAAGTGACGCCCGAGAGCATCCTCCGCGCGGCTTCTCACTATTTTTCCTTGAAAGAGAGCGACATCACGGGCAAGAGCAAGCGGCAGGACCTCGTCCGCGCCCGTCAGATCTGCATCTACCTCATGTGCGATATGCTCACCGTTCCCCTCATCTCCATCGGCAAAGTCATGGGCGGACGGGATCACTCCACCATCATCTACGCGCGCGACAAGATCGCCGACCTCATGCGTCTCAACGACAGCGTCGCAAAGGCCGTCACCGACATCAAGAGCGCCGTCTTAAAGCAATAACGTATGCATGAATTTTCGGAAGGGACGTACGACGCCGTCGTCATCGGCGCGGGGCATGCAGGAAGCGAAGCCGCCCTCGCCCTCGCCCGCACGGGGCAGAAGACCGTCCTTTTGACACTCAACTTAGACAGCATCGGCTTTCTCCCCTGCAACCCCTCCGTCGGCGGCACGGCGAAGGGGCATTTGGTGCGCGAAATAGACGCCCTCGGCGGGGAGATGGGCCTCAATGCCGACCGCTGCACGCTGCAGATCCGGATGCTCAACACGGGCAAGGGAGCGGCCGTGCAGTCCCTCCGCGCCCAGACGGACAAGAACGCCTACCACCGCGAGATGAAGCGCGTTTTGGAGCACACGGAAAATTTGCGCATCGTGCAGGGCGAAGCGGCGCGCATCCTCACGGAAAACGGGAAAGTTTCGGGCGTCGTCACAAACTACGGCGGCGTCTTTTCCTGCCGCGCCGTCGTCGTGGCGACGGGCGTTTACCTCAATGCGCGCACCATCACGGGAGAAGTCGTCAAGGAGAGCGGCCCCAACGGGTTCGCCCCCGCCACCCTCCTCACCCAAAGCCTCATGGAACTCGGCTATTCGGTGCGGCGCTTCAAGACGGGCACCCCCGCCCGCCTCGACGGCCGCACGGTGGACTTTGAAAAGCTCACCGCGCAGGAGGGCGATACCCTCCTCTTCCCCTTCTCCTTTTTGAATGAGAGCGTGCCCAAGACGCAGGTACCGTGCTATCTTGCCTACACCAACCAAAAAACGCACGAACTCATCTTGGGCAATCTCGACCGCGCGCCCCTCTATAACGGCACCATCTCTTCGACGGGCCCCCGCTACTGCCCCTCCATCGAGACGAAGGTCGTGCGCTTTTCCGACAAGGAGCGCCATCAGCTCTTTTTGGAGCCCGAGGGCGCCGACACCACCGAGATCTATGTACAGGGGCTTTCGACTTCCCTCCCCCACGACCTGCAGAAGGAGATGTACCGCACGGTCGAAGGGCTGGAACGGTGCGAGATCGTGCGCTATGCCTATGCCATCGAGTACGACTGCATCGACACCCTCGACGTCCTGCCCACTCTCGAATTCAAGAAGGTGGAAGGCCTCTATACCGCGGGGCAGATCAACGGCACGAGCGGCTATGAAGAGGCGGCGGCGCAGGGGCTTGTGGCGGGGCTCAACGCCTCCTTGAAACTGCGCGGGCTTTCCCCGCTCATCTTGCGGCGCGATCAGGCGTACATCGGCGTGCTCATCGACGACCTCGTGACAAAAGGCACCGACGAACCCTACCGCATGATGACCTCGCGCGCGGAATTCCGCCTGCTCCTTCGGCAGGACAACGCGGATGTGCGCCTCACCGAGATCGGGCGGGAGCGCGGGCTCGTGACGGACGAAAGATGGCAGCGCTTCCTGGAACGCAAACAAATGCGCGAAGAGGTGCTCTCCCTCCTCAACACGCGCGCGGACAACAAGCAGGCAGCCGCCCTTCTGGAAGCGCACGGCGAGCACTTTACGAACGGCGTCACCTATGCCGATCTTCTGCGCCGCAACATCCCGATCGCGGAACTCAGACGCGAATTCGGCCTCTTTGAAGGCGTGCCCAACGACATTCTGCTCTCCGCCGAGACGGAGGTGCGCTACGAGGGGTACCTGAAAACGAGCGAACGCGAGCGCGAAAAGGCCAAAAGAATGGAGGAAAAGCCGCTGCCGCCCGATCTTGACTACGAACACATCGACGGGCTCCGCCTCGAAGCGCGGGAAAAGCTCGCCCGCATCCGCCCCCTCAACCTGGGGCAGGCGGAGCGCATCTCGGGCGTCAACCCCGCCGACATCGCCGTCCTCATGGTGTATCTCACCTTGAAGGAGCGCAAATGACGCTGCGGCCCTATCAAACGAGCGACCTTGCCGCGATCGCCGACCTCTTTTATGAGAGCGTGCACACGCTCTGCAGCGGCGATTATACCAAAGAACAGCTCGACGCCTGGGCGACGGGACACATCGACGAAGAAGCATGGGACGCCTCCTTCCGCGCCCGTCATACGCTCGTCGCCGAAGAAAACGGCGCGCTCCTCGGCTTTGCCGATATGACAAAGGACGGCTATCTGGACCGCCTCTACGTCCATCCCGCGCACACGGGAAAAGGCGTTGCGACCGCCCTTGTCAACGCGCTGGAAGCAGCCTGCCCCGCCGCTCGGTTCACAACGCACGCTTCGAAAACCGCCCGCCCCTTCTTCGAACGGCGCGGCTACCGCGTCGAAAAGGAACAGCAGGTCGTGCGCTGCGGCGCGGTCCTTACCAACTTCGTGATGAAAAAGACTCCGTGAAGCAGCACGGAGTCTTTTTTCTTTGGCAAAGATAACGTTCAAAGGCCTTCGAGCTCGTCCAAAGAGAGCGAGAAGGCGGGGATGAAGTGCTCGAAAAAGTAAGCGACGGCGCGGAGCTCCATGTGTTCGAGCGATTCGTGCAGCGTGCGCTCCGCCTGGGCAAACTCGCGGTTGCCCGAGCGCAATTCTTCGAGGCACTTGATGTAGGCGGAGAGCTTATCGGCGGCTTTGACAAAGCGGTACTCGTCCGAATGCTTCTCTGCCTGCAAATAGGGATAGAGCTCTTTTTTGAGCTCGGGCGGCAGGGTGTCTGCGATCTTTTCGACGGCGAGCTTTTCGAGCTTTTCGTACTCGCCGTGGATGCTGTTGTTGAAATATTTGACGGGGGTGGGCAGATCGCCCGTCATCACCTCGCTCACTTCGTGATAGAGGGCGTAAAAGACGGCTTTTTCCGCGTCGATATGCCCGCCGAAGACGCCGTTTTCGATGCACACGAGGGCGTGCGTCAGGACCGCCACCGAATGCGAATGCTCCATGATGTTCTCGTCGCGCACCGAGCGCATGAGCTGCCAGCGCTTGATGAACTTCATGCGGTCGAGATAGGCGTAAAACTGTTCCATAAAAATATGCTCCCCGCGCAGATGCGCGCAGGAGATATTATAGCATATCGGCGGCCAAAAAACAATCGCAGCGGCGCGAAAAACCGCGAAAATCCTTGACATTTGCGCCGCAAAGCAATATAATGAGAGCACAAATGAATTATCCGTCGTGGGTGCTGTAACAAGCTGAGATGATACCACTTGAATCGGGCAAGGTAATGCTTGGACGAAAGACAGGATTTCAAGGTAAAAGTTCCGCCCGCGTATTTTGCGGGCGTTTTTTTATCCGACGGGCTTTCCGTATCATGCGGGCAGTCCGCCGAGGCGGGTAACTCAAAAAAATTATGGAGGTTTTTTATGTTACTCAACTCCCTTTTGGCGGATCCCGCAGAGTGGTACCCCATCCTCTTCGATTCGCCCATGAACATCGCGCGCGGCGTCTGCTTCTGGGCGACCATCGCGCTCGCGCTTGCCTTCCTCGTCTGCGTGCTCCTCATCCGCGGCGAAAAGAGAGCGCCCTTCCTCAAAGCGAGCCTCATCTTCTTTGTCGTCTATGCATGCACCGTAGGCATCACGCTGCTCACCTTCACCTTCCTGGAAGACGGCATCACCCTCACCCTGTTTGCCCCCCTCGTCTCCCTCATCGGAGCGATCGCCGTGAGCGCGGTACTGCTCTTTATCAAACGCTGCGCCGTGACGTATGCGATCTCGGGCGTACTCATCGCGGGAGCGCTCGTTGCTTCCCTCGTCTGCATGGGCATCTACTATGAGTCGGGCGAAGCCGCCGATATGAACGGCACCACCAACGACGAAGTCGAGTCCGTCGCCCTCTACATTTCGGCAGCCGTCGCCATCGTCGCCGTGCTCGCCGCGACCTTCCTCACGGGGAAGGGCGATAAGAAGGGCTTTGATACCAAAGCCATCTCGTATGCCGCCGTCTGCATCGCCATGAGCTTTGCCCTCTCCTATCTTCGCATCGTCAAGATGCCCCAGGGCGGCTCCATCACCATCGCTTCCCTTGTGCCCCTCATGATCTATTCCTACATGTTCGGCACCAGAAAGGGCGTGTTCGCAGGGTTCATCTACGGCATTCTGCAGGCGTTCCAGGATCCCTACATCCTGCACCCCGCGCAGTTCCTCCTCGACTATCCCCTCGCCTTCATGTGCATCGGGCTTGCCGGCTGCTTTGCAAAGGTCAAGGCACTCGATAAGGCGCCCCAGGTGCAGATCGCACTCGGCGGCGTCGTCGCGGGGCTTTCGCGCTTCGTGATGCACTTCCTTTCGGGCATGTTCGCCTTCGGTATGTGGGCGCCCGAAGGTCAGCCCGTGTGGCTGTACAGCCTCACCTATCAGGCGGGCTATGTGCTGCCCGATATCGCCATCGCCATCGTGGCGGCAGTCATCCTGTTCAGCTCCAGGGCGTTTGTCAGGCAGGTGAGGCGCTTTAACACCGCAAAGCCTGCCGCTCAGCCCGCGGCGGAGGAGCAGGCAGTTCCCCCTCAGGCATAACACAACACTCCCGATATTGCAGCAGCGCGCCCGCGGTCTTCCGCGGGCGCGCCTCATTTTACACAAATTGCAGAATATCCACGAGCAGGGCAAAACCCAAAATGAGCAAAAAGCCCACGGTGTGGATGACCGCCTCGATTTTGCGGGAGATGGGCTTGCCGCGCACCCATTCGATGGCGGTGAACACCACCTTGCTCCCGTCGAGCGCGGGGATGGGCAAGAGGTTGAAGACGGCAAGATTGACGCCGATATAGCCCGCGATCTCCAAAAAATATCTGAGCCCCATCGAAGCGAGCTGCGCCGTCATGGAGATGGTCGTCACCGGTCCGCCGAAGGCGTCGAGCCCCAGTCTGCCCGTCAACAGTTCGCCGAGGACGCGGAAGATGGAGCCCGCGATCTTGAAGGAATAGACGAAGGAGCGGCCGATGGTTTCGAAAAAGCCGAACTTGGCGGCGGCGTTCGCCATCAAAAAGTTGCCCTCTTCGTCCTGCGCCGCGCCGAGCGCGCGCCATAGAAGGTCGGTATCGGCGCTCGACGCATCCTGAACGTCCGCGCGCAGCATGACGGTGACTTGCGTCTTCTCCCGCCGCTTTGCAGCGCCCTCCTCCCACTCGACGACGCGGGAGACGGTGAAGGGCACGAGATCGCCCTGCTTTTTGCCGTGGAGCGCCGCAAGAAGATCGGTCGTGAGATACACGTCCCTGCCGTCCGCCTCCAGGATGATGTCCTGATCGGCGAGCGAATAGGCGGCGTACTCCCCTTCGGCGGGGGCGACTTCGTAGACGGCGATGAGCGTCTGTCCGCAGGCGAAGAACTCGATGAGGATGAGGACGACCGCAAAAATGTAGTTCATGAACGCCCCCGCGACGAGCACGAGGATGCGCGCCCACGGCGGCCGTTTGGTGAAGGGCTCCCCCTTAGGCTGCAGCGTCGTCGAAGAGGCTTGGATGAGCCGCTCCGCCTCGGAAAGCCCGTCTTTCATATCCTCTTCGGGAGCAGCCGTCTGCGGCGCGCGGAACTCCTCGAACGCCTCCTCGGGCGCTTCGGCGGGCGTTTGGGCGTTCCCCTCCTCCGCCGCGATGCCGTCCTCCCCGTCGAAGGCGCAGTAGCCGCCCAGCGGGATGAGGCGCACCGAAAAGAGCTCCCCCGTCTTCTTGTTTTTATGTTTGAAGAGCGCGGGACCGAAGCCGACAGAAAATTCGTTGATGCGGAACTTCAAAAGCTTGCCGACGATGTAGTGCCCGAATTCGTGCACCGTGATCATCGCAAGCAAAATGAGGATGGCGAGGAGCACAGAACCCACCGTGCCCCAATTGAAAGCGAGAAGTTCAGTCATAGATAACGTTACGGGCAAAGCTCCTTGCGCGGGCGTCGATAGAAGCGAGCTGCTCGAAGGACGTGACGTCCTCGCGCGCAAACGCCGAAAGCGCCGCCTCGATCGTATCTGCGATGCGCGGGAATGCGATCGCATCCTGCAAAAAGGCATGGACGGCGACCTCCGCCGCCGCGTTGAGCACGGTGGGCGCGGTGCCGCCCGCCTTCCCCGCCGCAAGGGCGAGCGAATAGCAGGGGAATTTTTCCTTCGGGAGCGCAAAGAAGTGCAGCGCGCCGAGGGAGACGAGATCGAGCTCCCTCACGCAGGGCAGCCGCTCGGGATAGGTGAGCGCAAGCTGGATGGGCAGCTTCATATCGGGATAGCCGAGCTGCGCCATCATCGCGCCGTCCTGAAAGGAGACGAGGGAATGCACGATGCTCTCGGGATGCACGACCGCCTCGATGCGCTCGAAGGGCGCGCCGTACAGCCACTTCGCTTCGATGACCTCGTAGCCCTTGTTGAGGAGCGTCGCGCTGTCGATGGTGATCTTGGGGCCCATCTTCCACGTCGGGTGACGGAGCGCGTCTATCGCCTTCACGGTTTTTAATTCCTCTTCTCCGAGCTTGAAGAAGGGCCCGCCGCTCGCCGTCAAAATGAGTTTGGAAAAAGGCGTGTCGCGGCGGAAGGAGAGCGCCTGGAAGAGCGCCGAATGCTCGCTGTCCACGGGGACGAGGTCGCTCCCGCTCTTATTGACGGCGTTTAAGACGAGCTCGCCGCCGCAGACGAGCGATTCCTTATTGGCAAGGGCGATCTTTATGCCGAGCCGTGCCGCCCGCAGGGTGTAGGAAAGCCCCGCAAAGCCGCCCGCCGCGATGAGGGCGACGTCCGCGCCGTCGAAGGCGTGCTCTAAAATTTCTTCTCCGCGCAGAAGGCGGGTGCCTTCGGGAAGGGAGACCTCTCCCCCCTCCGCAAGCCCCGCAAAGGCGGGGCGGAACTCGTTACAAAGCGCCGAGAGCGCCGCTTTATCCCGCCCACCGATGAGCGCGGAAAAACAAAAATGTGCGGGGTGCTCCCGCACGACTTCGGCGACTTGCCTGCCGATGCTGCCGCTGCAGCCGATCAATGCGATCTTCATGGCCGCCTCCATACCGATTTTTCAGGGAGAGCGCCCGCCCTCCCCTATTCTATGCCGTTCGTACCTTCTCTATTCTCAGCCCACGGCGAGGATGCGCATCGTCAGCACGAAGCAGACGATGAGCCCCGCGTAGAGGGTGGAATCGATGCGGTCGAGGATGCCGCCGTGCCCCGGGAGCAGCCTTCCCATATCCTTGATCTCGAGCTTGCGCTTGACGGCGCTTTCCACGAGGTCGCCGAACTCCGTGAACGCCGCCGTGAGCACGCCGAGCGCGATAAAGAAGACGAGGTTGAGCCACTCCGTGTTGAGGTCGCACGGCTCCAACAGGCCGTAGTAGACGAAGAAGATGCACACCGCGCCGAGCGCCCCGCCGACGAGCCCGCCGAAGCCCCCGATGAGCGTCTTGTTGGGGCTCACCGTCGGCGCGAGCTTTTTGGGCAGCCACCGCCCGAACAGCCGCCCGAAGACGTAAGCAAGACTATCTGCAAACGGGCAGATGACGAAGACGAACAGAATGCCGATCTCCGAATAGTCGGGCATATGGTTGCAGCCCGTGAGCACGAGCAGAAAGACGGAGGGATAGAGATAACAGATGAGCGAACAGCCCAAAGACTCGAGCGAAGTCTTCTCATGACGGAAGACGAGCAGCCCGAATAAAAGCGCGAGCCCCGCCATAAAGACGACGAAGGTGATGAGCGGGGAATAGTTGACGGTCGCAGGGCGCATCTCCTGCATGTGGCGGTAAATGGTATCCGCCGCCGCATAGCAGATGATGATGCCCGAAGAAAAGAGCAAAACGAGCGTCTTCTGCGCCCTGTCGATGCGATCCCCGAAGGCGCGCAGCATCTCCCAAGTGCCGAGCACGGAAAAGAGCAGCACGAGCGCGTCGAAAAAGAGAAGATGCACATACCTCCTGAGCAGGAACGCGCCCAGGAGGATGAGGATATAGACGATGCCCGTGAGGAGTCTTTTCATGGCAAACTCAGTCTTTCTCCGCCCTGACCCTGCCGAAGCGGCGGTCGCGCGAGGCATAATCTTCGAGCGCGCGCGCCATGTCTTCGTCGGTAAAGGCGGGGAACATCTTATCGGAAAAATACAGTTCGGCGTAAGCCGATTCAAACAGCAAAAAGTTGGAAAGGCGCTTTTCTCCGCCCGTGCGGACGAGAAGATCGGGCGGCGGATACGCCCCCGTCGAAAGGAGCGCGGAAAACGTTTCTTCCGTGAGCTCCTTGCCCGCTTTTTTGGCGCTGTTCGCGGCGCGCACGATGTCCTGCCGCGCGCCGTAGGCGATGGCGAGCACCAGCGTGCCGCGCCTCCCCTCCTTCGTCCTCTCCTTCCCGCTCTCGATGAGCGTTCGGATATCTTCGGGGAGAAGGGTCACGTCCCCGATGACGCCGAGGCGGATGCCGCTCTCTTGAAGGCGTTCGACGTTGCCCGCGAAATATTGGCGGAAGAGCGCAAAGAGGGCGGAAAGCTCCTCTTCGGAACGCGACAAATTTTCCTGCGAGAGCGCGTACAGCGTCACCACTTCCACCCCGCGGCGGAAGAGGTATTCCGAGAGCGCGATCATGCGCTTCATGCCCGCGGCATGGCCCGCGCTGCGGGGAAGGAGGCGTTTCTGTGCCCAGCGCCCGTTGCCGTCCATGATGACGGCGACGTGGCGGGGGATCTCCCCCATCAGATGGTCATGAGCTCTTTTTCCTTAGCAGAGACTGCCTTATCGAGCTCTTCCATGCACTTTGCGATGTTCTTTTCGACATCCTGCTCGGCGTTGGATGCCTCGTCTTCGGAGATCTCCTTGCCGTTCTTCATCTTCTTGATGCCTTCCATCGCTTCGCGGCGCACGTTGCGGGCGGCGACTTTCGCGTCCTCGCCCATGCGGCGCACCTGCTTTACAAGGTCCTTTCTTCTCTCCTCGGTGAGTTCGGGGAAGACAAGGCGGATGACGTTGCCGTCGTTGGTGGGATTGAGCCCGATGTTGGAGGCGAGGATCGCCTTCTCGATGGACTTTAGAAGCGACTTATCCCAGGGGCTGATGACAAGGCATCTCGCGTCCGCAACGGAGATGTTGCCCAGCTGATTGAGGGGGCTCATGCCGCCGTATGCCTCCACCTGCAATCTATCCAGGATGTGGGGGTTGGCGCGGCCCGCGCGGATGGTGCCGTACTCGTCTTTGAGGACGTTCACGACTTTATCGAGCTTATCCTCGAGCACCAAAAAGATCTCTTCCATTTTTTCGTTTTCCATGATCGTCTCCTTAAAAGGTTATTCGTTGCTGATGAGCGTGCCCAGGCTTTCGCCGCAGACGGCGCGGAGGATGGAATCTTCCTCGCCGAGCGCGAAGGCGAGCACGGGGATGTCGTTTTCCATGCACATGGTCGCAGCCGTCGCGTCCATCGCTTTGAGGCCTTTGTTCACGATGTCGCTGAACGTGAGCCTGTCGTATTTCTTGGCGTCCGGGTTGAGCGCGGGGTCGCTGTCGTAGATGCCGTCCACATTCTTTGCCATGAGCAAAACGTCCGCTCTTATTTCGCAGGCGCGCTGGGCGGCGGCGGTGTCCGTCGAGCAATACGGGTTGCCCGTGCCGCACGCCATGATGACGATGCGCCCCTTTTCGAAGTGATGAAGCGCCTTGCGAAGGACGTAGGGCTCTGCGACCGAGATCATGTTGAGCGCCGTCTGCACGCGCGTGGGAACGCCCCTCTGTTCGATGGCGTCCATCATGGCGAGCGAGTTGATGACGGTGGCGAGCATGCCCATCTGGTCGGCAGTGGCGCGGTCCATATTGGTGCCCTGCCTGCCCCGCCAGAAGTTGCCCCCGCCGATGACGAGCGCGATCTCCACGCCCATATCGTGCACTTTGACGAGCTGATCGACGACGCGCGAGATGACCTCTTCGTTGAGGCCGAACTTCTGATCGCCCGCAAGCGCTTCGCCCGAGAGCTTCAACAGGATCCGTTTGTATTTCGGCTGCATAGTATCCCCTTTGCGCCGCACGGCGCTCCGATTTTTAATAGTATATCATACCCGCGCCGAAAAAGCACGCAAATTGCGCGGGGTTTTCATGAAAGTACGGCGAAAACGCCGCAAAAGACGGACGCGCGGGAAAATTCGCGCGCCCGCCGCTCCCTTTCCGCCTCAAGCGGAAGGTCATTCCCGCGGCTCAGAAGAGCGAGAAGATGATGTCGGCGCAGCGGTCGATGCCGATCGTGCCGCTGTCGAGGCAGACGTCGTAGTTCTTGGCGACGCCCCAGTCGATGTCGGTATAGTAGCGGTAGTATGCCATGCGGCGCTTATCCTTATCGCGGATGCGCTTTTCGGGCGAATCTTCCCGCTCGCCGTAGACGCGCACGATGCGGTCGGCGCGGAAGGCGGGATCGGCATGGATGAACACTTTGAGAAGGTCTGCCCTGTCGCGCAGGATGAAGTCCGCGCACCGCCCGACGATGACGCACGGTTGCTTTTCGGCGAGCTCCAAAATGACCTTCCTCTGCGCCATCCAGACGAAGTCCCTGCCGATGGGCCCGTAGTAAGAGGCCGCCGCCGCAAAGGCATTGGTGAGCCAGTTGCCCGTCTGTTCGCCGTGCTCGGCGATGTACTCCTTGGCAAACCCGCTCTCTTCCGCCACTTTTTCGATGAGTTCCTGATCGTAACAGGGGATGCGAAGCTTTTCCGCCACTTCCTTGGCGATCGTGCGTCCGCCGCTGCCGAATTCACGGCTGACAGTGATGATCCTGTGCTTCATGGTACTGCCCTCCTTATCATACGGGCGCGAGCTCTCGCCGCCCTTTGTGCCCCCATTATAGCACGCCCCGCCGCAAAAATCAATACCCGCTTTGAAATTTTTAGGATATTGAAAGC
>ERZ1643249.420-NODE-420-length-48740-cov-69.393735_pt1 | contig 48740 bp, 42 predicted proteins | sample MGYA00579263_ERZ1643249 | MGnify/ENA primary metagenome ERZ1643249 (study PRJEB29033, sample SAMEA4952264) | chicken gut metagenome | biome: Broiler Chicken; feature: Gastrointestinal Tract; material: Caecum | place: Ireland | collected 2018 | study: Broiler...
AAGCGAGAAGTCTGCGCGAATTGACTGTCGCAAACCGTGGAAACGCTTTGCGCATAGGATACTATTTTAATTATATCATATCCTGTAGCAAAAAGCAATATTTCATCAAAAAACGCGAAATGTTTTCATGATTCGCGCCGCTCCTCATACCTTACCACATAGCGCTCGGCGAGGCGGGGGAGGAGGCGTTGGAGGGCAACGCGCTCCGCTTCTAAGGCGGCGATTTCTTTGCGCAAAGCAACCTTTTGCGTGGCGTTCCGCATACGAGCCGCAATGCGTTTGGCATTAACGCGGGAAGAGGAGAAAAAGCTCGTCGACTTCTGTATCGGGCATAAGGACAACGAAGCCTCCTCGGCTCTTTTGGTGCTGTTATACTTCGGGCTGCGGCGTTCGGAACTCAAAACGATCTCTGTTGAAAACGAAATGCTCACCTGCACCACAAGCAAGACGAAGCTGGGCAGGAGCGAAGTCAAACGCTCCATCCCCTTTACGCCCGTGTTCCGCCGCGTCCTGCCCTTTGTAGACTTCGAGAAGGCGAAGAACACGAACGTGAATACCATCTACACGACGTTCAAGCGCCTGTTTCCGAACCATCATACCCACGAGCTGAGGTATAACTTTATCACAAGGGCGAAGGAGGCAGGGTGCAACCTCGAAGCGGTGATGCTTTGGGCGGGGCACTCGTTCGACAAAGACGTAAAGTCTTCCGCGGTAGACAGAGGCTATACGGACTACTCGCAAGAGTATCTCGTGCAGGAAGCACAAAAGATCGATTATATCCTATAAAGAACGCCTTTTTTACCCCACAATTCACCCCACAATTCACCCCACAATTCACCCCACAATCAAAGGGGAGAAAAAAGCCGCAGAAAAAACAAAAACCATATATTGTATTTGGAAGCACATTCCTTATACAATATATGGTATCCGTGGCTGACCGATTTGGGATAGTTTCGAACTTTCCAGCTCTTTGAGAGAAATGACTTCTTCTTTTTTCTTTCCGTTGTAGATGATCTTCAAACGGTCGTCGTAAAGGAAAACGCTGTTTACAAAAGTATCAATAAGCTTCCTGCGCCCCTCGAGCTTTCCGACGTCGATCTTGCGGTAATTGCACAGCGCCATCTTAAATTCGTCCTTCGTAAAGACGGGCGATTTTTTGCTTTCTTCGGCGATTGTCTCCATGAGCACCGCCTTCTGCTGTTCCAATTCCGTCAGCCGCGCGATCAACGTATCCGACGCCGCACCCTTCTGAATGGCACTGACGATGTTCCCGATCTCCCTCTCCCGCTCTTTGCATTGCTCTTCCAAATGCGGCAGGATCGTGCTCTCCTCGTATTGCAGCTCGTAGAGAAGCTCTGCAAGCCGCTCGATGACCTCGTCCGATCGCAGCAGTTCCATCGTCTTGCGCACGACAAAGTCCTCGATCTTCTCTTTCTCCACCTTCTCCTTGTCACAGAGGTGTTTGCGCGCGCGATTGCAGATGTAGTAGCGGTAGGTCTTTCCCGTCTGGCTTGTACCCGAATACGCCGTCATCATCGCCCCGCAGTGACCGCAAAAGAGTCTCGTCGTGAGCAAGTAGTCGTCGTTCTCGCTGTGGGCGGCAGGCGCGATGGAATGCTTCTGCATGGTGCCCTGCACTTTCTCAAACAATTCCTCGGAGACGAGCGCGGGTACGGCGTGCTCTAAAACGATGCCCGAGTGACGGTACTCGCCCAAATAGATGCGGTTGGAGAGCGTGTAGAGCACGCTGTTGTAGGCGACGAGCTTGCCGTTGGCGCGCCGCACCTGTTTCTCCTTGAGATAATCGTAGATCTGCTTGGCGGTGTAGCCGTCCGCGCTCATCTCGAACATCTTTTTGACGACGGGCGCGGAGGTTTCATCGATTTCGAGTTTATGGTCGACGACCTTATAGCCGAGGGGAACCGCGCCGCCGTTCCATTTGCCCTTGAGGGCGTTCTCCTTGAACCCGCGCTTGACATTTTGAGATAGATTTGCTGAATAGAATTCAGCAATGCCTTCAAGGAGGCTTTCGAGGATGATGCCCTCGGGGCCGTCGGAGATGTTCTCCTTCGCGGACACGACGCGCACGCCGTTCTTGCGGAGAGTGTAGCGGTAGAAGGCACTATCGTAACGGTTGCGGGCAAAACGATCGAGCTTCCAGACGAGAACGACATCAAAGAGCTTCTTAGCGCTGTCTTGTATCATGCGCTGGAAGTCCGGGCGGTCGTCCGTCTTTGCAGAGAAGGCCCTGTCTATGTATGTTCCAACGATCTCCAAGTCGTTATACTTGGCATACTCCGTGCACTCCCTGATCTGCCCTTCGATGCTTTCCTCTCTTTGACTGTCCGAGCTATACCGCGCGTAAATGACAGCTTTCATGGCTAACTCTCCTTCAATAATTTCTTTTAGACCACCCTGCCCCATCAAATGTGATGATGACAGTAACATCTTTTCCAGATACGAATTAAGGAACCGCTTTACTCAAAGCGCTTCACGGAAATCGAATAGAGAGCAATATAAAAACCCAGCTTTTAAGCGCAATATCTATTGAGCCCTATTCAAATAATTTCACATACAAAGGTCATTCTCTACTCAAAAATTGAAACCAACCGATCTCTAAATGATGTCGCTCTAGGGACATCAATAATTCCATAACTAATAATTGCGCCATTTCTATATGTTCTTAAGTGCGGCTTGATAAACTCCTCGAAAAGACCCGTTGCAAACTGATAATTTCCCGGTTGAACAATTTTCCCACGCAAATAACCATTCATCACCCCCGCCGCATAATCAGCAAGCTGAATGCCAGGACTATATAAGCTATTTTCGGTAAAAACCCCCTGGTACAAATTTTTGTATTTTACAAAATCGCCGTTCATGGTAAATTCATGACATGCTGATTTTATCTCTTGGATGGTTTGCTCATTTAACTCATCCATTACAAACGTCGCAAAAGAATTTGTACCATCTAAATCCATTTGGACTCTTTGAAAAGCATTTTGTAAATGAGCTTTATGTAATGGTTTAATTCCCCATCCGCAAGTCCGACCTATAATATCTGTAACCGTAAATATAAACATTAAAGATTCTTTTGCGGTCGCTGTTTCAAAGATTCTGCGATAATAGCTTTCCAAACGATCAGAAGGCATGCTTTCAATCAATTCATTGCGCGATCTTCCTTTTGTTTTGCTCCATAAGTCAGACCACTTAATTTCATGGTCAAATGGTATTTCATATTCACCGTTTATCCGCTGCATTTCGGTTTGATATTGCCGATAATCGTCAATAGACATTCTCACGTTTGAACGTATGTAAAACGGGTGACTGCGAATATGCGCATCGCTCGGATTTTTTTGGTACGATCCGGCTTCATCTGTAAAAATAAAATAATGACTCATTTACATATCACACCATTGGCTTTTCGTATGTTTTTTTCCTGTTTCATCTTCCCATTCGGTAGTTATGCAAAGTTTCCCGGCGGCACCGTAATATGTGTGAATGGACAATTCAAACCCTTTTTGCGGTTCGAGAAACTCAAAAGGCATTTTATTCCCATCCAAGAAAATAATCCCGTCTGTAGGTTCCCAAAGAGCAGATACGCTTCTAGCAATGCCGTTTCCGGAATTCCACACTTTTATTTTGTATTCATTTTTTATTACATGAACGATTCTTGCTTCAACCAAAGGAACTTTCTGTTGTTCTTTCTCTTTTGCGTCCAATTCATACTGCTTTAGCTTCAATTCAATTATATTTACTCTGTTTTGTAAACGTTGAGATTTAAAAGATACTACAAAAGAGATTATCGCCAGCAAAAGGGATAATATTGATAAAAAAATAGCTGCAAGTTCCATTTTTCTCTCACCTGAATATTTTCTTCAGACTTTTTTTAATTTCCTGCATGGCTTCGTTCTTGATATCCTCAATATTAGCGTTAATGACATCCTGATTGCTCTCAATAATTTCACCTTTTGTGAAAATACTACCGCAATCAACACATCTTAACTTCACCTCGTCCGGAGCTTCTGATAAGTCATCAAAAACTCCATCCACACATGAAAACTGGTCATTCCCGCAAACAGGACAAGTTAATGTAATATTTCTATTTTCAATACTCATGCTATACTCCTTTCATTTCATCGCACAGTGCGAGAAGTTCTTCGACTCGTTTGACAATGCGTTTTTGCTCGGCAAGCGGCGGTATAGGCAAAACCATATTTTTAAGAATCTCAAAAGGAGGGATATTTTTAATTGCTGAACCTTTACTGCTATTTTGAGCCTCACTTTTCAAGATATAGTCGAAATACAATAAGAAGTAATCCAAATCAACTGATGGCACAATTTTCATACGCATTAAAGCTTGATTGATTATTCCTTGCTCAATATTTTCTGGCATTACATATGTTTCGCCAATTGTTCCTGCACAACTAACAATGATATCGCCTGGAAAAATCTCAAAGCTACGCATTTTCTTTTCAAAATAATCACGAGTAATATAATACTCTCCAAGGGTATGATTTTTTTGAATTGCATTTTTTTGCTCATACACTTTAACAGCGTCCGGACTTTTCGGAACAAACATACTCTTTGTTAAACTGCTTCCGAACGGACCCTTTTTATAGATTCCAACATCACCGATACGAACAGAACACCATTGTTCAGGTATATCGAACGGCTTTTCGTCGTCAGTAATGGCGGGCAAAGGCTTTTCTTTTTTTATTTTGCCGGATTTAATCAGAGCTTCTTTTTCCGCCTTGATGCGTTTGAGAAGTACAGAAGCGGGTTCATCGGCAGGGTCACGCTCAGTGAGTTTACCTTGAACGGCTTGTTGCAAAATGGATTTGCGGAGCTTGTCCGGGAATTCCGCATTCAATTTGTCCAACTGCTCTTCTGCCTTGTCGTATTCCTCAATCAAAGGCATCAATTCTTCGATTTTTTCAACAATTCGCTTTTGCTCGGCAAAGGGAGGAATAGGGAACGGCATATTAAAAAATAGTTCTTTATTCAGATGAGGGATTGCGGATCCAGTTTTATTATTACGAAAAGCCGCTTTCTTAAGAAGAAGAAAATTTAACACATATCCTTCAAACAGTGCTTGAGGGAAGAACAATACCTTAAAAGTACTTCCCACATATCCATCTTCGGTCGCGGTAAACACTTCGCCTGAATTCTCCCCATCAACTAAAATCAATCGAGTACCTTTTTCTACGAATTTTCCCTCGTTCAGAATTGTTGCATCCGCTTTACCACGAAGATATTTTGCTTCGAGATATGGATATTCTTTTCCGCATATTTTTACACCATCAAGAAGCTGACATATGTATCCAAGTTTTACCCAAATCCATGATTCTGGGATATCAAACGCATAGTCGTTTGGGGAAAGTCTTGAAAGCACCTTATATTTTTTGATTTTGCCTGCTCTAATGAGTACGGATTCTTCTTGTTCAATTCGTTTCAGTAATTCCGATGCGGGTTCGTCGTCTTTGCATTGCGGCACAAGTTTCCCCTGCATCGCTAACTGTAAAATGGAGTTTTTCAATTCCTGGGCGGTCATTCATTGCCCTCCAATTTTGCGGTGATATCTGCCAAAATACGGTCTATAGAAGCATTCAATTCCGTGCGCTCCGCTTCATAACGGGCAATCAAATCTTTCGGCTCGAGAATTTCTTCTTCTACGTGTGGGAAAGGGCAACATTTATCGAAATCGTAGTTCAATGATTCCAATTCTTCCGGGGTATAGAAGCGCGCTTTATCGAAGCCATCCACAACAATGGCTTGTTTGTTGCCCCACCATTCACGGACAGGATCAAAATGCTTGTCCTGAATAGGTTTGGTTTTGGAAAAACTTTTCACGCCTTCGGGATAGTCAAGGCGGTAGAACCATACGCCACGGCTTACAACGCCCTTTTTGAAAAACAACAGATTGGTGTTGACGCTGGCATACGGTTTGAACACCTGCGGCAAACGGATGATCGTATGTAACCCGTATTCTTTCAAGAGTCTCTCTTTAATCGTGTTCTTTACACCATTGCCGAACATAAAACCGTCGGGCAATACGACGCCGGCTCTGCCGCCATCCTTCAGTAAATTCATAATGAGCACCATAAACAGGTCAGCAGTTTCACTGGTCTGATATTCGCTCGGAAAATTTTTCTTGACTGCGGCATCCTCTGCTCCGCCAAATGGAGGGTTTGCAACAATCACATCCACACGATCTTTTGCGGAATAATCGGAAAGTGGTCGATTTAACGAATTGATATGTCTGATTCTTGGGATCTCGATGTCGTGCAAAATTAAATTTGTTACAGCGAGAAGATAGGGAAGCGGCTTTTTCTCCCAACCGTTGACGGAAGTCTGAAGCTTTTCGAGCTCTTCAGTCGTTGTAACGCTTCCGATATGCGCAATCGTACTGGTTAAAAAGCCACCCGTACCGCAGGCCGGATCAAGAACAATGTCTCCGAGTTTGGGATCTACCTTTTCGACGATGAAATTTGTAACGGGGCGAGGCGTATAGAATTCACCTGCACGCCCTGCACTTTGCAAGTCTTTGAGCATACCCTCATAGAGATCATTAAAGGTATGCTTTTGTGTTGCATCAATAAAATCTACCTTTTCATTGATACGGTTGATAAGCTGACGGAGATAAACGCCAGACTTCATGTAGTTGTTGATATCCTCAAACACATTGCGTACGACGAATTTGCGCGAATCGCCGTCAGATGTATCTATCTTTTTGAGTTTATCAAACAGTTCGTCTATGAATTTGATGAGAGCGTCGCCTGTAATACCTTCTTTATCCGCCGCCCAATCACGCCAACGGTAGCCGTTTGGAATTACGCCTTTATAGTCCTGGCGAAACTCCCATTCCATTTCTTTAGCATCAAACGCTTTCAAAAACAAAAGCCATGAGCTTCAATATTGATGTTCTCACCTTTATACTCTGTCACAAACTGGCGCATGAGTTTTGCGTCAGATCTTGTCATGGAGCCTTCCCCGCGCTTAGCCTTAATTCCCGTTCGCGCGACAAACTCCTTATATATGTCCCCGCTTTGTGTAAAGTATAACTCCCACATTACTGTTGATAATGCGTAGAAAACTTTCCAAAGTTCGGATGGCTCAATCCTACAGTCTTTTAAGGTTTTTCTTGCATCGTCTGTAAATTGAATTTTATCTCCAAAGGTTGCTTCAAAATAATCAACTACATCGGTGGCTATGCTAGGATATTCTTTGATTGCCAGTCTGCTATTCACAGCTTTGGTTAACGCAGCATTATCTCGCGCCAATGAACGATAGCTTTCATTCAGCTGCTTAAGAGTATAGTTTTCCTCTTCCAGTTTATTTAATTCCTTGGATAACCTGTCAATTTCTGCTTCAGCTTCAAGACGTCTTTCTTCTTCAACCATCGCCAAGCTCAAAGACTCATCTTGGACTTTTCGTAACTTTTCTTGATGCGCTGCTTGAAGCTCATTTAACCTCTTTCGCCGATTGATAGCGCTGACCATGGTGCGACAATCATCTATTCGGAAAAACTTATCGTAAAACGTAACATCCTGTGCAAATGCCCGACGAAGTATCTGACAGATAACGCTTGCGCCCATATTTTCAATTTGATTCGGATGAAAATATCTGTGTCGAAGATGATCCGCCTCATGTGATACATTTACTTTAGGATAATATATTCGAATCATTCCATTGTAACAAGCAAATTCCTGTGGCGTAAAATAATTCATTTCCTCCGTTACTGCTTTGTTGGTTGTGTAAAACACCAACGCATTTCCCCCGACAGCAGCTGCTATATCTTCGGGATCTACGCACAAAGCAGTCATATCATTCTCGGAGTTGTTTCTTGGACTTATGTAAATATAGGGGAGCTCTCTTTGTTCGCTTTGAAGTTTTTCCCAAAATGGCATCCACCCTCCAGATACTATTTCTTGAGGATGAATGGTAATATTATCGATTCCGCAAGAGCATTTGAAAAATCTATCGTCAATTATTTTTTTAATCAGTCCGGGAATACTGGGCGAGGGCATAGGTTCACATTCACCGATAAACCCCGCCATATCGTTGTACGAAATGACACAAGAAAAATAAGCGCTCTTCTCATCGATGGGCTCATAGCCGACTTCCGTAATCCATCTTCTTGGCGCGAAGCCTGCTCTCGAGGGCGGTTGTTCGATTATTTTACAAGCCCAGTATGCACCATTTTTAGGTTCGTCTACATAACACACATCGGAAGTTATTTTAACTGTTTTCCGGTCACTTGATGTAATCTCACCGCCTTTTTTTAAACTGCTCCAATCTTTCGCAGCGTCAGAAAGCAGTTCTTTTTTTCTGTTCCACTTTTTTGTTTGCCAATTCCTGATGTGATTGACAACACACCAAAGTAAGTCTTTTCCAGGCTCTATCAGTGTTATTACAAATTTTACTTTGTAAAACATAGTAGAATTCAGGTCATTCATTTTTCTTTAGCACCTCTTTTGTTATGCTGCGTAAATTTCCGCTTCTAATTCTTTGATGGCCTGCCTGAACTTTTGTATGCCGCCAAAAATATTATTAACAATATAAATCTGCGTTCCGTATTGCTTGATCGGATCAACCTTTAATACGTCTACATTCTCAAGATCGGGAAGGCCGTTATCTGCATACTTGGTCAAAAGCGCTTCCAAGATTTCTGCGGCTTGCTTTCCGTATTTCGTAAAGTAATTGCGCTTACGAACATTTTCCGCTCGCTCTTTCCTAGTCAGAGGGGGTTGGTCGAACACGATGTGCAAAATCAAATCAAACGGATCCAAATCTTTGCCGACTTCGTCACACAAGTCATCAAAAAATACGCCTCGTTTTTCAAGCTCATCGACAATAGCCTGCTTGCGATCTGCTTTATTCCAAGCATTGAGAAAATCATCCATTTCGGCATATTGGCTCAACACACTTCTCTTTGTATAATCGACAAGTCGTTCTGTAATTAAATGTCCGTTTTGATCAAGGTATTGCACATGCTTCTGGGATACAGTAACCGGCGTGTCGCCGAGAATATATTTATGTCTCTTTTCCTGTTCGGGAAGGATAATTTTGGGAGGGCTTTCAGGGCCTTCTCCTGGTTTATTTGGCTCAAAGTCATCTTGTTGCTCAATCGGGCCGTCAAAGTCAGGGTCGTGGAAAAGACGTGTAACGTCACGGAAATCAAAAATCGTAAAGTACATTTTTCCAAGATCCTCGCGTACACGAGTGCCTCGTCCGATAATCTGCTTGAATTCGGTCATAGACCTTATATTTGAATCCAAAACAATAAATTTGACTGTCTGAATATCAACACCTGTTGAAAGCAACTTGGAAGTAGTGACAAGCACGGGATATTCTTTTTCAACGTTTCTGAAATTATCAAGTTGTTTGACACCTGCTTCATCGTTTGCCGTGATGCGCATTACATAGCGGGAATCTAACGCACACATATCGGCATTTTCGTTTACTAATGCTTGCCGCATACGATCTGCGTGCTCCTGATCAACGCAGAAAAATATGGTTTTATCCATTCTGCAATTGTGTTTCTTCAGATAATCGGAAACGGTCTTTGCAACAAGTTTTGTACGCTTTTCAAGAATAAGGTCTTTATCGAAATCGGTTGTGTTATAAACTCGATTATCAATGACTTCTCCATTATCGTCAAGTTGCCCCTCGTAGGGGACAAACCCCTCGATGTCTTTATCAAAAAATACGCGGATGACTCGATATGGAGCTAAAAACCCGTCATTGATCCCTTGTTTCAAGGAATAAGTGTAAATTGGTTCACCGAAATAGTCAATATTAGAAACGGAATTCGTTTCTTTCGGCGTTGCAGTAAGGCCCACCTGTGTTTCGGAGGAAAAGTATTCCAATACTTCACGCCATTGGCTATCGGCCTTCGCGCTGCCGCGATGGCACTCATCCACAATAATCAAATCGAAAAATCCCGGGCTGAACTGCTTAAACAAGCTGTTTGCATCTTCACTTTCCCCCGTCAAGCCTTGATAAAGCGCAAGGTATATCTCATGTGCCGTATCAAAATTCTGTTTTGTAACCCATGTCATTTTGTCTTTGAAGGGAGCAAAATCGTTGGTGAATGTCTGTGAGATCAATGCCGTTCTGTCTGCAAGAAAAAGAATCCGTTTCTTTATGCCAGCTTTCCAAAGGCGCCAAATGATTTGAAAGGCAGTGTAAGTCTTTCCCGTCCCTGTTGCCATAACAAGCAGAACTCTATTATGCCCGTCTGCAATAGCCTCAACAGTCCTATTGACTGCATTCATTTGGTAATAGCGCGGCTGCTTATCAGGATTGTCGGAGTAATATGCCTCATCAATAACAACATCTTGCATTGGACTGATGTGGCTTTGTTCGTGATACATCTTCCATAAAGTTTCCGGCGACGGAAACTCATTCAAGGACAGAATTGTTTCAGCAGGCCCCTCGGTAATAAGCTTATTATGAAAAACAAACCCATCTCCGTTAGAAGAAAATGCAAACGGAACATCCATCATATCAGCATATTGCAGTGCTTGCTGTATGCCGTCCGCCATTGTATGGTTATTATCTTTTGCTTCAACAATTGCAATCGGCTTATTGGGTTTATAGAAAAGAACATAGTCTGCTTTTAGAGGGGCTTCACGTTTGCAGATCTTTCCACGGGCAATAATCCTGCCATTTGTAACCTTATATTCTTCACGCATCTGTGAAAATGAACTCCACCCTGCGGAAACGATTGCAGGTGTAATGAACTTTGTGCGAATATCCATTTCAGATAATGATTTTTTATCAAAAGAGTCCATTTTTTTCCCTCCCCTACACTTATAGATACTTATTGATTTCTTCTTCGAGAGCGGCGATACCGTTCATGATTTCGTCAAAGTCTGGCTTGCTTCCGAACAACATATTTTGCATATGGTCATAGTCAGTACGCAGCCTAACAAGGCTATCCTCGGGCGGCAACAGCTTCATCGTTCCAAATTTGGCTAGATCGTATCTCGCCCACGGGCAGCGATAGAATTTTTCCTTGAATCTTACCACACGGGATAAAAGATCCCGATCCGCTAACGCATTATCTTTCACCTGGGTTTGCGCCATCTTATACAAGTCATAGTAGTGCCTTGAGTACCTGGCAGGGAACGGTCTTTCTTGAGGACGAAAAGCTTCCCGATGTAAAATGGTAACTTTTTCCCAAAATGTGCGCTCCGGCAAAACAGTTAAGATCTCCGTTGACGGCTGCTCAAACAACCGCATATATTGCTGCGCAGCATATGATGTGATCGTCTTATTTTGGGCAGGAGTCCAGGCGGCAAGAGCACCGATTTCCAGGCGTATTTCTTGAAGGATCGACGAATCGGAAAAACTATGAGGATACACTATTTTTACCGTTTGAGGGTCGTCGCCGTCTACAAAACATCTTACGCCTTCTCCAAGTTCACGCGACAGATCAACCGAAAGAGAAGGGAGAAATTCATCATGCAAAAATTTCTCGGCGCGGGCATTTGCCTCCTTGTTGAAAAGATCCTGCTTCGTATTGCTTCTCTCCTCCCAGGGTTCGTCGATCGCATATCCTAAAACGCGCCAGTCGAGAATAAGGTCAATATCTTCCGAGAACCGCTCGATCAGCCCATATGCTTTGGACAAACTCGTACCACCCTTAAAGGCAAATCTGTCTTTCCAAGCGCAGTGGTGAAAAAGATAATCGAGCATATAGCACACCCAAAAATCTTTTTCGATAATGGCGTCGGTCATCCCCATTTTAGCGGCAGTATTATGAAATAGAGCCTTCCTATCGCTTTCAGTTATCTTAGCAATCTTTCGCATTTTTAACTCCTGCAAATCTGCTTTAAATATTCATATATCCAGGAAGTGACCGCTTTCGCCTCGCTGACCATGGCTTTCTTCTCTTCTGCAGTCAATATTTTTTGCAACCGACTGATGACCATTTCGTCGATATTATCTTTTCCCAAGGCTTTTAACGCTTGGATGACAAGCGCAGTTTTATATGAAAGTTTTGAAACTTCTTTGTTAGTTGTCCGTTTGAATTGGATTGTTGTATTATCGTACGAATATTCCTTGTATGTCCCGTCGCTGACGTAGACCCACACTGCAGGAACTTGTGTTGAAAGCCCCAACAAGTTGAGAGCGGTATCTCCGCACGGAACGATCGTCCAACCAAAATTGCGCGCTATCGCATGAGCAACCTTATCGGGAATAGGGGCGACGAATTCTCCTAAAAAGCGATTATATGCGGGTTTATCGTATACACCGCGTAAGATTCTACGAATGACCCCTTCCGACTCCAAACGGGAAAGCCCAACGCTCGCCGTTTTTTTATCCGTGATATCCGCAAAATCTGCTGCAACAAAAACTGTTCCGCTTTCATAAGTCAATATTCTTCTTTTAATCTCATTTAAGTAGTTCGGCCTTGCCATCAAGACACCTCGTTGATAAGATTATACACTTTTTTCAACCAAAAATCAAGTCCATGAGACAAAGTAAAAAAATGTTTTTTCTTCAGGCATACTCGCACTAATCTTATTGAAAATTTTCCAAACAAACGTTCTTATTTTGCTTGACAAACGTTTGTTCTGTATGATATAATGCATTTGTATCGAAGAAGATACACGCAAAGTGCCCGTATCGGTGAAAGAAACGAGCGGACAAGCAACGTTCCCATTGCTCTATGAAGCTTGCAACTCCTCGGCAAATATGGCTTTAACGGGCTTGCCCGGCCGGCGGCGGATCGGCCGCGAAGGCGGCATTTTGCACAACAAAAAACGGTACCCGAGCAAGCTGTGTCCGCACGGACACTGCATCTCGATTCATTTGCAGCGGTGGCGCACTTGCGCTGCCGAGGCTTGCCACGACGGGTTACAAAGAATGGCTGTATGCTTGCGCTGTGACCTCACTTTGTGAGTAGCGAACGGCAGTCGTCACTGTTTATAACGAGCGGCTTTTCAGCCGCTTATGGTGGAGGTTCTCGCTTCCGCCGGTGCCTTTGCAGTCCTCTCATGAGACGCGCAGAGGCCGTTATAAGCATACCGTTTTTTGGACAAATCATAGAAACCAAGTCCATGGAAAGGTAACGCTTTCTGTGGACTTTTTGTTTTATTCGGGACTATCTTCCTGCCCTCTTCGGCGCGGGTCAGAGAGAGAGAGATAACGACAAACAGGAGGAACGTTATGCGCAAACAAGTAACAATTAGGCCGCCGTGATCATGGAAACCAAACGGAAAGCAACATCTGCGAAACAACAAAAATAGGTTATTTTGCAAATGCAGAAACGTCCGCTCTTTCGGGAAAACGGCCCCCTGCAAGGGCGAACGGTACCAAACCGCAAAGCGGCTTTGGTATAGTGAGTTATACCTTTGCTGCCGCAGGCAAAAAGGTAAAAATTTTTTCAGGAGGAACCTTTATCGCATACATCATTTGTCATATGGAAAAATATCAGCGGAGCGACGTCGTCGGCGTCGAGCGGGAGAACGAGCGTGACGAGACTTATCGCTCCAAGCTCAACCCGCAGATCGACCGCGAACGCACGCGTTTCAATCACCACTTCATCAAGCCGAACGGCAGCTACACCGCGTTCATCAACCGTCGGCTGAAAGAACTCGCACCCAAACGCAAGGTGAAGGACGACGCCGTGCTCATGGCGTCCTTTCTCATCGGTGCAAGCCCGGAGTTTTTCAAGAATAAGAGTCACAACGATATCGACGCCTTCTTCTTTGAGTGTACGGACTTCTTCGCCGAACGTTATGGCAGAGAGAATATCGTCTCGGCGGTCGTCCACATGGACGAAACCACGCCGCACCTGCACCTCAATCTCATGCCCATTCTTGAGGGCAGGCCGTGCGCCAAGAAGCTGTTCGATAGGAAGGCACTCGCCACGCTGCAGAGCGACCTCCACAAGGAAATCGGCAGTCATTGGGACTTGCAACGCGGCAAGATCGCAAGCAAGGCGCAGCATCTCGACACGGCAGCATACAAGCTGAAGAAGATGCAGGAATCCGCAATCAAGGCAGAACAACAGGCGGACGCCGCCGAAGCGCGAAAAGCACTTGCGGAGCAAGACGCCGCCATCGCGGAACAGAGGCAAGCCCACGCAGAGGAACGCACGGAAGACCTTGCCAAAGAGCAAGCGCGTCTGGAGCGCGAAGTCGCCCCTCTCCAAGCCGCCGCCGAGACACTGCAAGCCTATTCGGACGGCAGACGCAAGCCAAACAAGAAGGACGTCCCGACGCTCGCCGCGGAGCTCGCCAAGACGAAGACGGCGCTGCAATACAGCACGAAGGATCAGAGCGGGCTCTTTCGGGAATTGCAGCAGGCGGAGCGGAAAAATGCGGAGCTGCAAAGGAGCGCCGACCTTCTCAAGGAGATCAAGGAGCACGCGCCCGAGAAGCTGGACGAGGCGCTCGAGACGGTCAGGGAGCGGAAATCCGCGAAGCGAGCGTCGCCGTTCAAGTCGCCTAACAATCATTGGAGCAAGTGAAATTCAAAAGGAGGAAGGAGTATCGAATAACGAATGTCGGGGGAAAAGGAGAGAATAGGTCAGGAGACAGGCATTTCGGACGCCGCGCTGCGCTCGCTCGCAAGAACATTGCTTCCCGCCCTTCGGGAATATCTCGCATCCGATGAGGGGCGCAGAGACTACGCCGAATGGCAAAAAACGCACGGGAAGGCATAAATAGAGGCGTTGCAGCCATTTAAATACATAAGACCGCATAATCATTTTTGGAAGAGCTAACCGATGCGGCAGTCATATTCGCACGCCTCATAAACTCGCAAAAATAGAGCAACAGATGCAAGATACAAGGCGAACGGCGAGGCCATTCGTCTGTAAAACAAATCTTGTCGCGACGAGGTTGCGCCGAATGTCATAAAACCTGAACAACGGCAAAAGGCGGAGTCCACATGGGCTCCGCCTCTTTTCATTTCGTGAAGTTTTTGAAGTTTTTGAGGTCTTCGATCATAAAAAATAATCCGTAAGGAGGACGAAGTCCGACGGAATAGCGATCGTTCGCCCAAGGCGCGATCGCGTCACGTCTTGCCTTTCCGTCCGCCGAAATCGTCCAAATACAAAAATAATCCGAACATCCTACGAATAACGAAGAAGTTCGAATTATTCCAAAATGGCTGGGGTAGCTGGATTCGAACCAACGAATGACGGAGTCAGAGTCCGTTGCCTTACCGCTTGGCGACACCCCAATGTTCAATTGACGAATCATATTTTATCAAACCCGACCGATTTTAGCAAGCGATTTTGCCGTCTTTTCCGAAAAAAATTTCAAACTTGCACGGCCGCGCCCTCTTGCACCGCGCCCCTCTTGCGCCACGCCCTCTTGCGCCGCGCCCCACTTGCGCCGCGCCCCTCTTACGCCGCGCCCCACTTGCGCTGCGTCCCACTTGCGCCGCGCCCTCTTGCGCCGCGCCCTCTTGCGCCGCGCCCTCTTGCGCCGCGCCCCACTTGCGCCGCGCCCTCTTGCACCGCGCCCCACTTGCGCCGTCATCCCGAATATGTTATACTAAGGACAGCATCCCCTCAAAAACCCCTGCCACCAAAGAAGGAGACAAAATGCCCCGCTTTGCCGTCATCGATACAGAAACAACGTGGCGCGACCGCGTCATGTCGCTCGGCGCGGTCATTGCCGACAGCGCCACCCTGCAGCCCGTGGAAACAAAATACTATATCCTCGACCCCGAATTCCGCGAAGGCGGCATGTACTCCTCGGCGCTCATCCTGCGGCGCGAGGATAAAAACGCCTTTTCTGCCCGGGAAGAGGCGATGGACGATCTCCTCTCCTGCCTGCGCGCCCACGGTGCAAAGCAGGTGTTTGCCTACAACGCGCGCTTCGACCGCGCCCATCTGCCCGAGCTCGCCTCCTTCGGCTGGTACGACATCATGGCGCTTGCCGCCTACCGCACCTATAACCCGCACATCCCCCGAGATGCGCCCCTGTATTCCACGGGGCGGCTGCGGCGCGGCTACGGCGTGGAGCCCATCCTTCGGCTGCTTTCCGGAAACAGCGCCTACCGCGAGACGCACAACGCATTGCAGGACGCCCTTGACGAACTCACTATCATGGAACTGCTCGGCCACCCTCCCGCCGCCTACCGCCCGCTGTGAGCGGGGGCTCCGTCTATCGGAACAACGCATCCGACCGAAGTTTTCTATACGTCGATCCTATGAAAGCGCCTCATGGATAATTTGCAGCCGATCACAGACAGAGCAATATAAATGACTATCCCTATGGTCAAAGCGGCTGCTTTTGCTCCTGTGTTTACAGAATTCAGCCCGTTCAGTGTAACGGAATACAGGGGCGTTGCCCAGCGTAAAGCAATGAAAACGCCGATCAGCAAGAACACGGCAACCGCGCCGATCACGAATGGAACGCCGATCTTTTCGGGGGCTTTGAAATAACGGGGAAAGAAGATCAGGTTGAATACGCCGAGCAATACCGCACCATTGCCGACCAAAGCAAGATTTGCCGAGATCCCCGCTTGATTGACATACTGCTCCGCAGGCAAAACAGCGCCTTTGACTGCGCCGGCGATCCCGACAAACAGCAAAATGATACCTTGCAGCCCGAATACCACAAGCATCTTTGCAATGGGGATATGCTCCTTTTTTACGGGCAATGCGCAGGAAAATGCAATATCGCCGTTTTCTCTTCCCGTTATACAGCAGAAAAATACCGAAAGGCAGGAGAAAAAGAAAATGACTTCATAGGGATAATTCGGCACAAATACAAGCGCGGCAAAGATGAGAAAGATAAAAGCCGTAGGATGCATACAAAGAGCTAATTCTTTTCTAATCAAATTCAGCATACCCATTCCCCCTCGTTTGCTTTTTCTAAATGTACGATGATATGATCGATCGTTGCGTCGGATACGGTAACATTTGTTGATATTTGCATATCACGGGGCAGCAGACCTTCATAGCCTTCTTTGACCGCCTTTACGCCGATGGCTTTGGCAGCCGTCGCGTCTGCAAGAGAAGAAAAACGCGCCAACCGGTATTTCCCGAGCAACTCTTTCAGCGGGCACGCTGCAAGGAGCTTGCCCTGCGAGATATAGACGATGTCGTCGGCAATTCGCATTAGGTCGGACGTGATATGCGTAGAAAAGAGGACGGAAACGCCTTCCTCCCGCACAAGCTGCAAAACAATGTCGCAAAACTCTTCACGCGAAAGCGGATCAAGCCCGCTCGTCGGTTCGTCCATGATGAGCAGCTTTGCTCCGTGCGAAAAGGCGAGGGCAAGCGCAAACTTTACCTTCATGCCCTCGGAAAGTTCTTTGACCTTCTTTCGTTCAGACAAATCGAATTGCGCAAAGAATTTTTCATACTTGCCCTGATTCCACGTCGGATAGAAAGGCGAGTATGCTTTGCGGATAGAAACAAGCGTGTTCATGGGATAATAGCGAAAACCGCCGCCGACATAGCCGATCATCTGCTTTGCCGCAAGTTCATCCACATCCATATTCTTTCCAAAGACGGCGACATCTCCTTCTGTTGCGATAAGCTGCAATATACCTTTTATAGTCGTGCTTTTTCCTGCGCCGTTTCTGCCGATGAGCCCGACGATATGCCCCTGCGGTACGCAAAAACCGATCTTATCAAGCGTGAATTCGGGATAGACTTTCGTCAGTCCTTTTACTTCAAGCGCATTCATTTTTGCTCGCCGTCCTTTACATGATTGACAGCCTTCCAAAACGATTCCACATAGGAAAACGGCTGCAAGGCAATGCCTTGCCCTTTGTCCGCCATCAAGACCAGCGAATCTCCCGGGTTCAGCGAAAACATATCACGCACCTCTTTAGGGATGACGATCTGCCCTTTGGGGCCGATCTTGACCGTTGCCAGAAATTTACCTTCGGGGAAATTTTCCATTGTTTGCTCCTTTGAGTATAATTCGTATTACTTTTCTTACTTATTATAACATATCCTACACGATCTGTCAAGAAAACAATAAGATATGATCGATGATCGACGCGATCAAATATCCGATGCAGTGCAGAAACGCGCCGCCTTTCCGCCCGCCCTGCTTTTCGGCGCCCGCCCTTGCCTTTGGGGAAAAGTTGTGCTATAATGGCGGCAAGGGGGATGGTATGATCAATTTTTCGCACCTCGAACGCTACCGCGAGGGCAACCGCCTGGAAGCCAAGCTCGCCGTGGGCGGGCTGCCCCAGAGCCTGTGGGAGACGTACTCCGCCTTCGCCAATACGGAGGGCGGGGTCATTCTGCTCGGCGTCGAGGAGCGGCCCGATCATTCCCTGCACCCCGTCGAGCTCCCCGACCCCGACAAGCTCATCGGGGAGTTCTGGAACATCCTCGGCGATCGGCGCTTCGTGAGCGCCAACATTTTAAGCCGCGGCGACGTGCGCGTGCAGGAGGCGGGGAAATGCCGCATCGTCGTCATCGCCGTGCCGCGCGCCGAGGATCAGGACCGGCCCGTCTTTTTAGGCTCCGACCCGTACACGGGCACCTATCGCCGCAGCGGGGAGGGAGACTACCGCTGCACCCGCGAAGAGGTGGACGCGATGCTCAAAGAGCGCCCGGAAAGCGGGGCGGCACCTCAGGAACGACACTTATGACGACACTCTATTTCGTGCGGCACGGCGAGAGCCGCGCCAATGTGGAAAAAGTATTTACGGGGCAGACGGACGTACCGCTCTCCGACCGCGGCATGCGGCAGGCGGAAGAACTGAAAGAGCGCCTGCTCTCTCTGCGCCCGGACGCCTTCTTTTCGAGCGATCTTCTCCGCGCCGTGCAGACGGTAACGCCCGCGGCAGAGGCGCTGGGGCTTGCCGTCCGCCCCGAGAAGGGCCTCCGCGAGATCGACGGCGGGCTGTGGGAAGGGAAGCACATCGGCGAGATCGCCCGCGCCTATCCCGAAGACTACGCCCGCTGGACGGAGAACATCGGGCTTGCGCGCTGTACGGGCGGGGAATCGCTCGAAGAAGTGCAGGCACGCGGGCTTGCCGCCGTCTTGCGCATCGCCCAAGAAAACGACGGGAAAGCCGTCGTCCTTGCGACGCACGCCGCGATGATCCGCGCCCTCACCTGCGCCTTCCGCGGACTGCCGCTTTCCGAGATGCAGCACATCCCCTTTGTTCCCAACGCCTCTCTGAGCGAAGTGCGTTTTGAAAGCGGCGCATTTACGATCGGACGCTATGCCGACGTCTCCTTCCTCGGAAGCGATGTCACCCGTCTCCCCGAAAACATCTGAGCGCTGCGCCGCACGATCATCACGACGATACGACAAGGGGGCGGGGCGCGCCGCAAGCGGCGCGCCCCGCCCCTATTTTTCGTTCCTCAGCTCCCCTTCTGCGCCGAAGCAAAGAGAGTGCGGTCGAGCCGAAAGTCGACATATCTGCCCGGAAGATCCTCAAATTCCTTCGAAGAGATCATCGTATAACAAAGCTCCCGGTCAAATTCGGGATCGTCTGCCTGATAATAGTTGACGCGCTCGTGCCGGTGATCGGCGACGCAGAAGAAATAGACGCAGCACCCGTCCTCCCGGTCAAATCCTGCCGTAAAGGCGAACGCGGCATAGACGACGATGTCGTTCTTTTGGAAGGGCTTCTTTTTCTTTTGCAGCAGGCAGTCGCGGCGATGGGCAGCGTACTTGAGTTCGGCGTAAAATTCCAATACGCGAAGGCGCGTCTCCTCGTCCGTACAGTCCTCCGATGTGAACGCCATGCCGTCGAAGCTGTCGGCGAGCTCGTTGTAGAGTTCAATTAGCTGCCTGCCACGATAGACGCCGTTCTGAAAGCAGTACATCATCAAAAGGCACCAATCGGCGAACGCAGAGGACGTCATCCCGCCCGCGAGGAAGCAGTCCACCGCCGAGAGCATCGCCACCCGGTCGAAGTAGTCGGCGCGCTCGGGCGTGCCGCTTCGGACGATCTGCGCGATCTCCTCCTCGGAAAGGGTGCGCCGCATGGCGGCAAAGACGCGTTTTTTGGGAACGACCTCGCGCGGGGGCGTGCCTTTTCGCACGGCGGGCGCGGACTGTGATCCGTTCTGCACGGCAGACGCGGGCTGCGGACCGCCCACGGTGTAGCTCCCCTTGCCGAAGCACTCCCGCGCGATCGCCAGCAGCGCATTGAACTGCTCCCGCGTGAGACGCACCTCCTCGCTGTTCTCGCCGTGATACCCCTTGCAGAGCCCGCTGCGCTCGCATTCGCCAATGACCTCAAAACGGCGAAAGGCAAGATCGAGGCGCAGGATGTCGACGCGCCCTTCGGGGGCGCCTTCCCCGTCGCAGTAAAAGGCAAACCATCTCTTGTGCATATCCCCTCCTCTCCGCCCTTTCAGAGGCGGACTTTTGTTCGTTAAAATTTCGATAAAAAAAGCGGACGGGGTCAAACCGAACCTCCCCGCCCTTGTGGTTTTTAAGAGTGACTGTCTGCTAAAAATTCTATTAAAAGGTATTTCTCCTTAATAAATCCCATGACCTTGCAACCTGTAACGCACAAACGGAAAACCCGCAAAGCGCTGACAAAAACGATAAACGATAGCTTTGACTGTTCCTTGTGCCACCATGGCGTAGCCTGTTATCCGGGGACATTCCCCGGTATCAAAGCAAGACCGTCCCTCTTCGGAAAGGGCGTCAGATCTCGATATAATTGGTAAGATTGGCGCGGTCGATGGCGATCTGCAGCTCGGAGATGCGCTTGCGCAGGGCGCCCGCGTCGGCCTCCACCTGCTTGACGTCGTAATTGCAGCGCGTGAAGCGGATGACGCCGTTGTAGGTGATCTCGCTCGTCAGCGGGTTGCGCCCCGTGAGCGACTCTACCTGCACGCGTTCGCCCTGCAGCTGGGCAAGGAGCACGAGCGCTTCGCCGATGGTGATGCCGAAGGGTTCGGCGATGACCTCGGTATTCGCCCGCCCGAGCGCCGTGCGGACGGCGCGGATCCTATCGTCGATGGCGCGGATCTCTTCGCGCGTCTTTTCATACGCATAGCCGCTGTCGATGGGCGTCTCGCCCTCCTTGTAGGAGACGACCGAATTGCGGTCCTCGAACTCGATGAGCTCGTCCTTCTGCTTTTCGAGCTCCTTGATGAGCTTCATGGCTTCCGTATGGCAAACTTTCATGTTGTTTTCCTCCCGTTCGTTTTCCTGCCCCTATTATCGCACATCTTTTTCCGTTTGTAAATGCGCAGTTTCAAATATTTTTTTGACCCCTTATTTTTGTGTAAAATGCAGAGATAACGGCATATTTTTGAGAAAAAACTATCAGATATGTACTTTCATTCATTTGCTTTTGACCCCTTTTTGTGGTATGATCTTGGAAAGGGAGGAAAAGCTCATGACGGAAAAGTTAAAGATCAACGTGACGAAGCGGACGGCGGACATCCTCGAAAAGGACGCCGAAAGCTTTGAATTTTTCAAGGCGGACGGTCGCACGCTCAACAAGAACGCGCTTTTGACGCAGCTCATCGTCAACTATTACGAGCGCTTCCGCACGCAGGAGAAAGAGCTCTTCTCCTATCTCATGGGCGCGGTCGGGAAGGAGACGCACCTCAAAAAGGGCGAGCTCGAAACGATGTGCCGCACGATCGCCTCGCACGTCCGCAAGCGGGAGGCGGCGCCCCTCAAAGAGCGCTTCGACTGCACCGTCTCCGTCAAGCCCACGCGTGCCTCCGAGCCCGTCCTCGACTATATCGAGGCGTATCTCCTTGGCGGGAGCTCGCTTTCGGAGTACTTCCGCAACCTCTTCTCCTCTTACGCCGCTCTTCCGCAGGATGAGCGCGAGAAGATCGCCTTCCGCCCGCAGTACGAGGCGCTCGAGAGGGCGATCGCCGCAAAGAAGAAGGTGTTCCTCAGCACGCAGCGCACGCGCGAGAAGGGCTACGAGCTCTCCCCCTACCGCATCGCCGCCTCCAAAGAGGAGCTGCACTGCTATCTGCTTGCCGCCCGCGGGAACGAGTGCGTCCCCATCCGCCTTTCGCGCATCCTCTCGGTGACGCCCCTTACAAAGGACGCCGAATTCTCCCCCGAACAGCTTTCGCTGTTTGCAAGGATGCTTGCCTTCGGGCCGCAGTTCCGCTACGGCAAGCGCGAGGAGGAGGCGGTCGTGCAGTTCACGGCGCACGGCATGGAGATGTACCGCGCCCTCTATGTGCACCGCCCCGTGCCCGTCTCCGTCGAAAACAACACCTTCACCTTCGCCTGCTCCCATCAGCAGCTCATGCAGTATCTCGTGCGGTTCGGCCGCGACGCCTTCGTCGTGCGCCCCGCTTCTTTGCGCGAGCGCATCCGCACCTTTTACGCCCTGGCGGGGAAGAAATACGCCTCGGCAGGCAGGCATTACGATGCGATCTCGGGCGAAGCCGCCGCAGCCGACGCCGACAACAAAACGGATGAAAGAAAAGCGTCGCCCGAAAAAGTACAATAACTGCACGAAAAAACCGCCGCTCCATAGTTGGGAGCGGCGGTTTTGCTGCTGTGGTTTTATTTTGCAAATTCTGCGCTGCGGAATTCGCGGATGACGTTGACCTTGATCTGCCCGGGATATTCGAGCTCGTTCTCGATCTTCTTGGCGATGTCCTTGGCGAGATACATCGCCTTGGTGTCGTCCACCTGGTCGGGCTTGACGATGACGCGCACTTCGCGGCCCGCCTGGATGGCGTAGCTCTTGTCGACCCCGCGGAAGCTCGAGGCGATCTCTTCGAGCTTTTCGAGACGCTTGACGTAGTTGCTGCCCGTCTCCCTGCGTGCGCCGGGGCGCGCGCCCGAGATGGCGTCCGCCGCCTGGATGAGCACCGCCTCGATGGTCTTGGGCTCCACGTCGCCGTGGTGCGCCATGATGGCGTTGACGATCATCGCGTTTTCCTTGTACTTCTTGGCGAGGTCCGCGCCGATCTGGATGTGCGTGCCCTCCTGCTCGTGATCGACCGCCTTGCCGATATCGTGCAGCAGGCCCGCGCGCTTTGCGAAGTTGACGTCCAGTCCCAGCTCCTGCGCCATGAGCCCCGCCAGGTTTGCGACCTCGATGGAGTGCTTGTACACGTTCTGCCCGTAGCTGGTGCGGAACTTCAGCCGGCCGATGAGCTTGATGAGCTCGGGATGCAGCCCGAAGATGCCCACTTCGAACATGGCGTTCTCGCCCGCGGCTTTAATCTGCTGATCGATCTCTTTGGTGACCTTTTCCACCGTCTCCTCGATGCGGGCGGGGTGGATGCGGCCGTCCGAGATGAGGCGCTCGAGCGTGAGGCGGGCGATCTCCCTTCTTACGGGGTCGAAGCCCGAAAGGATGACGACTTCGGGCGTATCGTCGATGATGAGTTCGATGCCGGTCGCGTTCTCGATGGCGCGGATGTTGCGCCCCTCGCGGCCGATGATGCGCGCCTTCATGTCGTCGTTGGGCAGCGGCACGACGGAGACCGTCGTCTCCGAAGCGTGGTCGGATGCGCAGCGCTGGATGGCGAGCGTAATGATGTTCTTGGCGTTGAGATCTGCCTCGTCCTTTGCCTGCTGTTCGAGGTTACGGACCTGCACCGCACAGTCGCGGCGGGTCTCGTCCAAAATTTCGTCGGTGAGCTGCGCCTTTGCCTCCTCTTTGGTGAGCTGGGCGACGCGCTCGAGCTCCTGCACCATGAGTTCATGCTGATGCGAGAGCTCCTCCCTCGTCTTTTCCACCTCTTCGAGGCGGTGATTCAGATTGTTCTTCTGCTGTTCGACGCTGTCGAGCTTCTTGGAAAGTTCCTGATCTTTCCGCTCGAGGGCGTCTTCCTGCTTGTTGAGGCGCGCTTCGATGCGTTGCTGCTCGGCGCGCTTCTCCTTCATTTCCTGCTCAAACTCGTTTCTTCTTTTGAGTTCCTGCTCCTTGGCCTCGAGGACCGCTTCTTTTTTTAATTGCTTGCATTCCGCCTTCGCGCTTGCGAGCATCTTCTCGACTTGCTGCGAGGTCTCATCGAGCTTTTGCTCCGACTTCTTTTTGGCAATTTTTTGAAGAATGACGTAGGCCGCCGCACCGCCGATCGCAAGCCCTAAGATAGGCAGGACGACAAAGAGCGCGACTGCGAGCCCCGTCGATACATCAAGGAGCAGGCTGCTTAAAATCGTCATTTTCAGCCTCCTGCTTGGGTTATTTTTTGACATTTTATCCGTATATCGCCCCATGAAAAGGCGTATAGTTAGGCATTGTCTTAATGATTATACAATACTCTATGCAGATTGTCAACCGGTTAAGAGCAACTCCCCTCCCCCGAGCGCAAAATTTTTTTGCCGGACGAAAGAAAACTGCCTTTGCGCGCCGCCCGAGCGAACCCGCCGCGCTGCCCTGCCGAACGAACGAAACATCTGCAAGCAAAAAGCCCCCTCACCGAGGGGGCCTGATCTTTGAAACTTCCGCAGGCAGGACCACGTTTTTGCTTCTAAAATCACTTCCGCGAGGAGGGTTTCCCTCTGCTGCGGGACCCAATTTGTACCCGCAGGGCACTTAAACTCGCGGAAAGATTTTTGCGTCAGCAAAAAGAAATTCGTGAATTTTTTCACCCTGCAAACTGCGCCTTGTAGAGCTCCGAATAGAAGCCGCCCTTTTGAAGGAGCTCCTTGTGCGTGCCCTGCTCGATGATGGTGCCCGCCTTCATCACAAGGATGAGATCGGCGTTCTCGATCGTCGAAAGGCGGTGCGCCACGATGAAGCAGGTGCGCCCCTGCATGAGCTTAGAAAAGGCGTCCTGCACGCGCATTTCGGTACGGGTATCGATGGAGCTCGTCGCCTCGTCCAGAATGAGCATAGGCGGACGGGTGAGCATGATGCGCGCGATGCATAAAAGCTGCCGCTGTCCCTGCGAGAGCGCGCCCTCGTCGCCGATGACGGTATCGTACCCTTCGGGCAGGCGGGAGATAAAGCCGTGCGCGTGCGCCGCGCGGGCGGCCTCGATCATCTCCTCTTCGGTCGCTTCGGGATTGCCCATCAGAAGGTTCTCGCGCACGGTCGCCTTTTTCAGCCACGTCTCCTGCAATACCATGCCGTAGTGACTGCGGAGCGACTTGCGCGTGATCTCCCTGATATCGTGCCCGTCCACCGAGACGCACCCCTTGTCCACGTCGTAAAAGCGCATTAAAAGGTTGATGAGCGTCGTCTTGCCGCAGCCCGTGGGGCCGACGATGGCGACGCGCTTGCCCGCGGGCGCGAGCACATTGAGATGCTCGATGAGCGGTTTTTCGGGATCATAGGAAAAGCTGACGTCCGAAAGGCGCACTTCGCCCCTGACGGAGGAGAGCTCTTCCTTGCCTTCGTCGGAGGGCTGTTCCTCCTCGCCGATGAGGGCAAAGAGGCGCGCCGCGCACGCAAGGGCGTTCTGGAATTCGGTGATGACCTCGGTGATCTCATTGAAGGGCTTGGTGTACTGCGTCGCGTAGGAGAGGACGGAGCTCAGATTGCCCACCGTGAAGGGGACGGCGGCGCCCGCCGTCGCGATGACGAGGAAGGCGCCCACGAGCGCCACGAGGGCATAGACGATGTTGTTGACGAGGCGGGTGCCCGGATTGGTCGTCGAGGAATAGAAGATGGCGCGCAGCGAGCACGCGCGGAGGCGTTCGTTGATCTCGTCGAACTTCTCTTCGTTCTCCCCCTCGTGCGAGAAAGCCTTGACGATCTTCAGATTCCCGATCATCTCGTCGATGAAGCCCGTCTGCTCGGCGCGCGTCGCCGCCTGCTTTTTGAACATGGAATAGGTGTGCGAGGCGATGAACTTGGCGACGAAGAGGGAAAGCGGCGTCACGCAGAGCACGACGAGCGCGACCTCCCAGCGCAGCACGAAGAGGATGACGAGCACGCCCAAAATGGTCGCCGCGCCCGTAAACAGCTGCGTAAAGCCGAGGAGAAGACCGTCGGAGAACTGCTCGGCGTCCGTGATGACGACGGAGGCCGTCTTGCCGTAGGAACGGCCGTCGAGATACTTTAAAGGGAGCACGCCAAGCTTGCGGAAGGCGTCGCGGCGGATATCCGCGAGCACGCGGTAGGCAATGTGGTTGTTGCTCAGGCTCATCAGCCACTGCGAGAGCGCCGTTAAAGTGATGCTCACGCCGATCGCCGCAAAGAGCGCATAGAGGCGGGGATAATTCACCTCGCCCGCGCCCGCCATGCAGTCGATGGCAAGGCCCGCAAGATAGGGCACGATGAGCGTGGATGCAACGTAGACGACGGCGCACACCACCGTGCAGACGAGGAAGAGCGAATAGGGCTTCAAATAGCCGAGGATGCCGCGGAAGGTGCCTTCGGGGCGTTTTCTGATACGTTTCATGCCTGCGCCTCCATATGATCTGTTTTGCATGGAAAAGAGATACAAGCAAGGCAAGGAGCGTGCGCAAGCGACGAAGGGAGCTTACTAAAACGTAAGTGACCGAGGAGCGCGCAAACGCGACACAGCATTGCGCCGTAGATTTTTTTCATGCCTGCACCCCCTTTTCGTCGGTATCCCTAAACTGCGTATGATAAATTTCCTTATAGATCTCGCAAGTTTTCAAAAGCTCCTCGTGCCTGCCCATGCCGGCGACCCTGCCGCCGTCGAGGACGAGGATGAGATCGGCGTGCATCACGGATGCCGCGCGCTGGGAGACGAGGAAAACGGTGCTGTCGAGCGTCCTCAGCGCGACCCTGAGACGTGCGTCCGTCGCGTAGTCGAGCGCCGAAGCGGAGTCGTCCAGAATGAGGATCTCCGGCTTTTTGACGAGGGCGCGGGCGATGGTGAGGCGCTGCCGCTGCCCGCCCGAGAGGTTTTTGCCCTCCTGTTCGACGGGGGCGTCCAGCCCGCCCTTGGACGCAACGACGTCCTCCGCCTGGGCGAGGCGCACGGCTTCCATCAGCTCTTCGTCGGTGGCGTTTTCGTTGCCCCACAGAAGGTTGCTACGGATGGTGCCTTCGAAGAGCACCGCCTTCTGCGGCACGATTCCGACGCGCTCGCGCACCTCTTCGACGGGGATGCCGCGCACGTCGCGCCCCTTTAAGAGCACCCGCCCCTGCGTCGCCGCATAGAAGCGGGGCAAAAGATTGATAAGCGTGCTCTTACCCGCGCCCGTGCCGCCGATGATGCCGATCGTCTCGCCGGGGCGCGCCATGAAAGTGACGTCGGAAAGCGCGTTGCCGCCGCCCCCGTAGGCGAAGGAGACGTGCTCGAAGCGCACCGCGGCGTTATCGGCATGGCCTGCGGAAAGCGTTGGCTCGAGGACGGAGGGCTCCCCCTCCCTGTCGAGCACCTTGCCCACGCGCTGCTGGCAGGAGACCGCCTTCGTCATGGTGACGATGAGGTTGGCAAGCTTAATGAGCTCGACGAGGATCTGCGAAAGATAGCTGTAAAGCGCGATGACGTCGCCCTTTAAGAGGATGCCGCCATCGACGCGCCCCGCGCTCAGATAGAGGAGCGCGATGAGAGCCAAATTGATGAGGATGTAAGTGATGGGCCCCGTGAGCGCCGAAATGCGCCCCACCTTCTTCTGCGCGCGTTCGAGCTCGCGCGTGTGCTCGTCAAAGGCGCGGCGCTCCTTTTCTTCCATCGAGAAGGCGCGGATGACGCGCACGCCCGCCAGGTTTTCGCGCACGGACAGGAACACCCTGTCGAGCTTGGCCTGCACCTTTTTATAGAGGGGGATGCAGGCGCCCATCACCGAATAGACGGCGACGGCAAGGAGCGGGATGACGGCGACGAAGACGAGCGCAACCTTCGCATCGACGGTGAACGCCATCGCCATCGCGCCGAAGACGATGAAGGGCGAACGCAGAAAGAGGCGCAGCGTCATGTTGACGCCCGTCTGCACCTGGTTGATGTCGCTCGTCATGCGGGTGATCATCGTGGAGGTGCCCATTTCGTCGATCTGAGAAAACGAGAAGGACTGCAGTTTGCGGAAAAGGCGGGAACGAAGCTCTGCCGAACAGCCCACCGCAGCGCGCGCCGCGAAGAACTGCCCCGCAATGGAGAAGGCGCACCCGACAAGCCCCATGCCCACAAGCACGAGGCACATGAGGGCGATGAACTGCTTATCCCCCTCCGCAATGCCCTTGTCGACGATGAGGGCGACGATGAGGGGGGTGACAAGTTCGAGGCTCGCCTCCAAAAGCTTGAAAAGGGGCGCTAAGATGCATTCCGCCTTGAAGCGTTTCAGACAGGAGAAAAGATGTTTCAAAACTCTGCTCCGAAAAAGATTTTTTACAAATTTTTTACGGCAAAACACCGCTTTTTCAAATTGTAACTTGTTGCACAAAAAAAGTCAAGCGCCTTTCAAGGCGCCTGACTTTCGGTTTGCAAATAGGTATCGTTGAGATTACCAATCAGTATCGTTAAGGCGAAAAATTGGAAAGTAGTCGCGGATGAGACGAGGAGCCCACGCAAGCGGCGACAGGAGCTTACTGAGACGTAAGTGACTGAGCCGTGCGTAAGGGCGACAAAGTATTCATCCGATGAATCCTTTTCAATTTTGCTTGGCGGAATGCTCGCGTTTCACCCTCTCCTGCGCAAGGCGGAAAATTTCTTCCGTTGCAAAGGAGAATTTACTTAGCTGCGTGCGGTTCGAAACGGGATGCAGCCAATAACTGTCGTCGTGCACCGAGATGTCGATGCAGTCGCCGAAGATGTTCTTCTTGTACTTTTCCTTGCGGAAAGGATAATCGTACTCGATGTGCACGCTCTCGAGCTCGTTGCCCGCCCAGAAGAGATCGACGGGCTTGCCGTAGGCGGTGCAGGTCAAATGCGTGCCTTCGACGGTCTGCACGAGCTTGCCCATGCCCTGGTCGTAGAAGCGCTTGGCGTTGGGCAGGGTATGCACGGTGACCTCGTCTTCGAAGTGGTATTTGCCGCTCTCCACTTCCTCGCGCACGTTCTGCCTCTCCCACGCCATCCAGTCGGGGATATGCGAAAACTCCGTCTCCCCCTCTTCGGCATGAAGTTCGCCCAGATCGCTCATCTCCCACACCTTCTTGCAGGCGTTGCACCAGAGCTTGGTGCCCTTCGAGTACATTTCGAATTCCTTCTTGCAGTGCGGGCACTGATAGAGGATGTGGTGCAGCCCTTCGGCGCGCTTTTCATATGTGTTGCGGATGCCCTCTTCCTTCTGCCAGGCGTACTCGTCGCGCTGCAGTTCCTTGTGGATACGCGCGTTGAGCTCGGCGGCAGAGAGCGTTTTGACTTCCTCCGCGTTCGCGACGCAGACGAGGTCGGCGCGCATGGGAAGATGCTGTTCCACCTTGTTCCACTGCGGCGCGGAGATGAAGGGGCCGTACATCCTGAGGACGACGACGGGGACCTTCATGAGCTTGCCCGATTTGCCCAGAGAATCGGGCAGAAAGGAAGTCGTGCCGTCGAAGGAGTAGCGCGCCTCGGGATAGACGCAGACGATATCCCCGAGGGTGTCGATGCAGTACTTCATGTTCTTGATGAGGTGCAGGTCTTTGACGAACTTGCGCTTGCAGATGCACCCCAGCTGCCGCATGAGCCAGTCGCCCACGTCGCGGATGGCGTCGATAGCGACGACGTTGTTGGCGCCGTAGGGCGCCACCGCCTTATACATGAGGGGGAAATCGAGCATGCTCGCGTGCGTCGCAAGCAGAAGATAGGGCGGCTCGATGCCCTCCATATTGATCTTGTTGATGGTGACGGGCCGCCCCTTGAGGCGGGGGTCGATGGCAAACTTGTTGGCGATCCACATCCACAGTTTGCTCGGCTTTTTGGGTTTGCGCGCAAAATCGTAGCGCTTGGGTTCCTTGTTTTGTTTCATTTGTTTTTCCCCCTCTATTCTCTCGTGCGGGATACATTCCCGTTTATAGTATAACAGAGGGGAGGCATTTTGTCAAGGCATGCAAACAAAACGCCTTCAAAATGCTTCAAACAGCAGCTTGATGCCGATGAGGACGAGCACGAGCCCGCCTATCTTTTGCGCCCCGCCCGAGAGTTTATCGCCCGCAAGTTTGCCCACCTGCACGGCGGCAAGCGACAAAAGGAAGGTCGTTGCGGCGATGATGAGGGCGCAAAACGGCACGCCGAGCGGAAGAGCGCCCGCCGCCTCCTGCGCCATGAACGAGACGCCGACGGCGAGCGCGTCGACGGAAGTCGCAACGGCCTGCGCGGTGAGCGCGGGAAGGCGCAGCCCCTCCCGCCTCACAAGGAAGCGCTCCTCCTCTTCCGAAGCCGCGTCGATGAGCATCTTCCCGCCCAAAAAAAGGAGCAGCATGAAGGAAAGATAGGGTGCGATGCGCCCGACGAGAGAGGAAAAGACGGAACTCCCATAATACCCCAAAAGGGGCATCCCGCCCTGAAAGACGCCGAAAAAGAGGGCGATGAGAAAGGTCTTTTGGCGGCTCATGCGGGGCTCCGCCATGCCGTTTGCCATGCCGACCGCCGCCGCGTCCATCGAAAGCGCCGCGCCCAATATGACGATATCGAAAATGCTCATGAATGTTTCTCCCGTAAAAAGAAAGACCCGTGCACGGCGCGCCGAAAAAGCGTTCCGTGCACAGGTCTCGATGTTTTAGGTATCACCCGCGGCGCATCGCCGCAATATGTGGATGAGCACCGCCCCCAATGTTCAGGTATCCCCGCGGCGCATCGCCGCAGTATGTGGAAGAATACCGCCCGAGGAGGCCTTCTACTCCCCTATGCCTCTAAATAATAGCAAACGAACAATGTTCTGTCAACCGTTTTGCACGAGCCCTGCGATCTCTTTGACGCGGCTCATGGGGACGGGCGCGGTCTGCCGCGTGCAGCGTTCGAGCTTTTCCACGACGCCCTCGCGCGTGAGATGCCCCTCGGGCACGAGCACCCTGTCGCCCTCCTTCACGAAGACGAGTTCGGGCACGAGATACCACATAGCTTCCTCCCCCGCCCGCACTTTGGCAAAGGTATAAATTTCTCCGTCCGCGAGCACCCCGCCCGCCAAAGAATGGATCATAATAAAGCCTCCTTTGCGGTTAAAAGAGTGGTGCAAAGGCCTTCAAGATCTCACACATCCCCCGCCACACGACGCTCTTTTTTGCGTCCTCTTCCGTCTGAAGGGCGCACTTTTTGAAGGTCGCCTCGTAGTCCGCCTTGAGCTCCGCGTTCGCCGCCGTGCGATACATGAAGACGGCGTTTTCGTAGTGGTGCATGAGCGAGCGGTAGTCGAGGTTGATGGTGCCCACGACGCTCGCCACGTCATCGGAGAGAAAGCTCTTGGCATGGACGAAGCCGGGGAGATATTCGTAAATCTTCACGCCGCCCTTGATGAGCGCCATATAGTTGGAGCGGGTGAGCGCGAACGCCGTCTTCTTATCGGGGATGTGCGGTACGACGATGCGCACGTCCACCCCGCGCGCCGCCGCCGAAACGAGCGCCTCGCGCATGCGATAGTCCAGGATGAGATAGGGCGTCATGATCCACACATACTTTTCGGCAACGCTTAAAATGTTGATGTAGAGATCTTCGCCCAAATGCCGCCCGTAGAGGGGGATGGGTCCGTCGCTGTACGGCTGCACGAAGCCTTCGCCCTGCACGCCGCTCTCTTCGGGCAGGAAGCGGGAGAAGTCCTCCGTCTCGCCGCTGCAAAGGTCCCAGAAGCGCAGGAACATGAAGAGCAAGCTCTTGGCGCCCTCGCCTTCGAGGCGCACCGCCGTATCCTTCCAATTGCCGTAGGGCTGCTTGACGTTAATGTACTCGTCGGCGAGGTTGATGCCGCCCGTATAGGCGACCTGCCCGTCAATGACGGCGATCTTGCGGTGATCGCGGTTGTTGTGGAAGTTGGAGACGACGGGCACAAAGGGATTGAATTTATAGCACTTGATGCCCTGCTTGCGCAAATACTTATAGTATCCCGCGCGCACATAACCCATGCTGCCGATGTCGTCGTACAAAACGCGCACTTCGACGCCCTCCGCCGCCTTCGCTTTGAGGATATCGAGGACAGCGCCCCACATGACGCCGTATTCGATGATGAAGTATTCGAGGAAGATGTACTTCTTCGCGCGCTGCAAGTCGAAGAGGAAGTGGCGGAAAAAATCTTCGCCCGTGGGGTAGTACGTTGTATCGGTGCCGCGGTAGACGACGGCGTGTTCGTTCTTCGTATAGAGCGCGCGCGACACCGCCGCCCAGCGCCCCATGCCCGAGACGAGCTCCTCTTTAGAGAGCGTCGGGCGGGTGAACTTATGCACCTCCTCTTTGAGCGCCAGAAACTTCTTCCTCTGCCTGCGCGAGGGGCGGTTGTAGGAAAAGACGGCGTAGATGGCGACGCCGAAGGCGTTGAAGGCGACGATGCACAAGAGCCACAAAACCTTTGCCTCGGGCATCATGTTGCGGTTGATGATGTGGATGGCAGTCACGACGACGATGATCCAGCCCACGGCGCGGAAGATGAGGTCGATCCACTCCGCGCTGCTCACGAAGACCGCCTCTAAGATGAGTTTGAGAAGATAGAACGCGCCCGCCACGACCAAAAACCCTGCAAGGAACAGGGCGATGATCGTGAGTGCCACCAACGTAAAGCGGCTGAGTAAAATGCGCAGTCTTCTCTTCATTTGAATCTCTTGTCCGATTTGGTTTTTTGTTTCAGAATTTGGAGGGAAACCCTCCTCGCGGAAGTTTATTCGCAAGCGGGTGCTTCCTCAAACGTGCAGCCCGGAGGGAGGTTTCGCCGCAAATCTTTTCCCGCGGAAAATCTTTGCGGCGAGGAACGAACCGCCCTGATTTTAATCGAGTATTCTGCCCGCGAACCCTTTTGTCATTCTAAGAACAATAAGTCCTAAGCATAGGACAAATTGTGTCCCGCAGCGGAGGGAAACCCTCCTCGCGGAAGTTTATTCGCAAGCGGGTGCTTCCTCAAACGTGCAGCCCGGAGGGAGGGCGGAGACATAGCGTTCTATGCCGTACCGTTCTTCCCACAGCGCGCCGCCGCGGAAGAAGTAGGGCGCTTCGGCAACGACACGGGAGAGCGCGGTATATAGGAGCCCGTCCTCTTCCACTTCGCCCTCGGCGCTGAGATAGAGCGTTTTCACGCCGCTATCGAGCAAAAAATCGCCTTTGAAGCTTCCGCCCAGCAGCACCGCCTCGGAAAAGCTTTCCTTATCCGTGCGCCACACGCGCGTGCCGTCCCAGGCGAAGGGTTCTCCGTCGTAGTATGCCCGATCGCCGTAAAAAGTCTGCACGGCATACGCTTCGAGGAGCGTGAGCGCGCTGCCGTCGAGCGACAACAGCTCCGCAAGCGAACCGTCTTCCAAGACGGGAACGACATTGCTCAATGCTTCGGAGGCGGGCACGGTGCCCGTATCCCCCTCCCGTTCCAGAAGGACGCCCTCCTGCGACACGCCCGCAAGGCAGGCAAGGGCGGAAGAAAACGTCTCTTCGCTCTTTGCGCCGTCCGCCCAAAGGCAGGAAAAAGTCTCTGCCCTGCCCGCTTGCTTCGGACGGGGCAGCAGCAAAATGACCGCCGCCGCCAGAAGGGCGAGCGCCAAAGCGCCCGCAAGCAGGCTTTTTGCGAGCCGCGCCCGCGAGGAAGCGTTCACGAGAGGTCGAGGCGGTGCTCGGCGTCCTCTGTCGAGAGCGCGCCGAAGCCGTTCTGCCTGAGCCCTTCGTAGACGGCGACGGCGACAGAGTTGCTCAAATTGAGCGAACGCGCCTCCTCCCGCATGGGGATGCGCACGCATGCCGCGGGATGCGCGAGCAGAAGCTCATCGGGAAGCCCCTTCGTCTCCTTGCCGAAGACGAGATAGTCGCCCTCGCGAAAGCTTGCACCGGAATAGACGCGGGGAGATTTGGTCGTGAAAAAATGCAGTTTTTCTTCGGGCACGCCAAAGAGCGCTTCTTCCGCAGTTTCGTGCAGTTCGACCCTGACGAGATGCCAATAGTCGAGCCCCGCACGCTTCAAGTATTTATCGGAAATTTCAAAGCCGAGAGGCTTTACAAGGTGCAGAACGCACCCCGTGGCGGCGCAGGTGCGCGCGATATTGCCCGCGTTCTGCGGGATCTCGGGTTCGACGAGCACGATATGGAACATAGTGCGCCTCCTTTCCCCATTATTTTACACCCTTCGCGCGCGATTGGCAAGTTCTTACATATGAAAATTTTTTTCACATGCCCGAAAAGAAAAAACCGCCCCGAAGGACGGCTTTCCGTACAGGAAAAGACAAATGGCGTTCAGCCCATGTTCTCCAAAATGAGCTTATCGGCGACGAGCGCGATGAATTCGCTGTTGGTCGGCTTTTCGGTGCCGATATAGACGCGCGCGCCGAAGATGGCGTTGACGGCGTCGATGCGCCCGCGGTTCCACGCGACTTCGATGGCATGACGGATGGCGCGCTCCACCTTGCTCGCCGTCGTCTGGAATTTCTCGCCGATGACGGGGTACAGCCCCTTCGTGACGTTGTTGATGACGTGCGGGTCTTCGACCGCCATCTTGATGCCCTCGCGCAGGTACCCGTAGCCTTTGATGTGCGGCGGGATGCCGATGGAGATGAAGATGTTGCTGATGCGCTCGTCCAAAGAATTCGCGCGGCGGCGTTCGAGGCTCTCGCGGCGGACGGGAACGCCTTCGCCCGCGACTTCCGCCGCACGGTCGATGACGACGGAAGCCTCGACGGGCTTCATCAGATAGTACTTCGCGCCCAGCGAGATGGCTCGGTTGATGATCTTATCGTCCGAAAAATTCCCCATGACGATGAACGCACACTTCTTTTCGCCGCGGTGCACCTCCTCCATCACCGTGAACCCGTCGAACCCCTTCAGAAAGAGGCTCAGGATGACAAGGTCGGGATCTGCGCTTTTGATGAGCGCGATGCCCTCCTCGCCGCTGCCCGTCACGCCGCAGACTTCCCAGCCCGTACGGGCTTCCGCCTGCTCTTTGAGTTCTTTGGCAAACGATTCGTTGCTCTCCAGGATCAATATGCGTTGCGCCTTCATATCTTGCCCCCAAATAGATGATACCTGTATTATAATTCAGTTTTTTGCCGTTGTAAAGCTATTTTTGTAAAAAAGTCATTGATTTATTTACAAAAATCGTCGAATTATGCACAAATATCGGGAGAAATGGCGTTAAGTCATTCAAAACGCGGGAAAATCTGCCCGTTCGAGCCATGTTTTATTTCATGTAAAAAGCCGCGCGGCTGCCCCATTCGGGCAGCCGCGCGGCAGGATCACGACCGGAGATGCCGCTCTTACGCTTCCGCGGCGTCGAGATATTCGTCGAAGGTGATGCTCTTATCGTACACCTTGGTGCCGTCGAGCACGATGATGCGGTTCGCAACGGTGTTCATGAGCTCCTGGTCGTGCGACGTCAAAAGCATGCAGCCCTTGAAGGCGGTGAGCCCGTTGTTGAGCGAGGTGATAGATTCGAGGTCGAGGTGGTTGGTCGGTTCGTCGAAAATGAGGAAGTTCCCCCCTTCGAGCATCATCTTGGCGAGCATACAGCGCACTTTCTCGCCGCCCGAGAGCACCTTCGCTTCTTTCAAAGCTTCCTCGCCCGAAAAGAGCATGCGCCCCAGCCAGCCGCGCAGGTACTCCTCATAGTGATCTTTGGAGAACTGCGAGAGCCACTGCACGAGCGTTAAAGAGCAGCCGTCGAAGTATTCGGAATTGTTCTGCGGGAAGTAGGAGTAAGAGATGGTCTTGCCCCACTTGACGGTGCCTTCGTCGGGCTCTTCCTTGCCCGTCAGGATGTCGTAGAGCATGGTGACGGAGGTGGATTTATCGCACAAAATGCCGATCTTATCCCCCTTCTGTACGGTGAAGGAGACGTTTTCGAAATACCCCTTCTTGGTGAGCCCTTCGACGGTGAGGATGTCGTTGCCGATCTCGCGCTCGTACTTGAAGTCGATGAAGGGATACTTGCGCAGGGAGGGCTTGAAATCGGAGATGGTGAGCTTTTCGAGCTCCTTCTTTCTGGAAGTCGCCTGGCGGGACTTGCTCGCATTCGCCGCAAAGCGGGCGATGAACTCCTTGAGTTCGGCGGCGCGCTGCTCCGCCTTCTTGTTGGCGTCCTTCTGCTGGCGCGCCATGAGCTGGGAAGTCTGATACCAGAAATCGTAGTTGCCGAGGAAGAGGTTGATCTTGCCGTAGTCGACGTCGCAGATGTGCGTGCAGACCTTGTTGAGGAAGTGGCGGTTGTGCGAGACGATGATGATGGTGTTCTCGAAATCGAGAAGGTAATTTTCCAGCCAGCGCACCGTCTTCAAGTCGAGATTGTTGGTGGGCTCGTCCAGAAGAAGCACGTCGGGATTGCCGAAGAGCGCCTGCGCAAGCAGCACCCTCACCTTCTGCTTGGCGTCCAGCTCGCCCATCTGCAAATAGTGATATTCGGAGGGGATATCGAGCTCGTTCAAAAGCGTTTCCGCCTCGCTCTCCGCTTCCCAGCCGCCGAGCTCGGCAAACTCGCTCTCGAGCTCCGCCGCCCTGACGCCGTCCTCTTCGGTGAATTCGGCGTGCGCGTAGAGCGCGTCCTTTTCGTCCATCACTTCGACGAGGCGCTTGTGCCCCAGCATGACCGTCCTTAAAACCGTCTCGAAGTCGTATTTATTCTGGTTCTGCGCGAGTACGCTCATGCGCTCGTTCTTGCCGAGCGTCACCTCGCCCTTGTTGGGTTCGATCTCGCCCGAGAGCACCTTCAAAAAGGTACTCTTCCCCGCGCCGTTGGCGCCGATGATGCCGTAGCAGTTGCCCGCCGTGAATTTGAGGTTGACGTCCTCGAAGAGTTTTTTGCTGCCGTATTGCAGGCTGACGCCCGTGACCTGTAACATAGTGTTCCTCTCGCCCGAAGTTTTTTTCTATTATACCAAACGGGGCAAAATTTTACAACCGAAAGCGCGGAGGAAATGAAATTTCGCGGCAAATGACGTGAGCGGACAAAGAAATCTGTACTTTCCTGTTGTTTTTTTGAAAATGTGCCTTGACTTCACGCGGGAAAGCGGCTATAATAAAGACGGTGACGCAAAGGCGCCTGCCTTTTCGCGCGCCGAAACGATGAATTCTTTAATATTTATGGAGGTTTTAGGATGACTAAAATGACAATCGACGGCAATACCGCCGCCTCCCACGTCGCTTACGCCTTCTCGGAAGTAGCGGCCATCTACCCCATCACGCCTTCCTCGCCCATGGCGGAGTCCGCGGATGAGTGGGCCACCCAGGGCAGAGTGAACATGTGGGGACAGAAGCTCCGCATCGCAGAGATGCAGTCCGAGGGCGGCGCTGCGGGCGCCGTGCACGGCTCGCTCTCCGCAGGCGCGCTGACGACCACTTACACCGCTTCTCAGGGGCTCCTTCTCATGATCCCCAATATGTACAAGATCTCGGGCGAACTTCTGCCTATGGTCATGCACGTTTCGGCGCGCGCGCTCGCCGCACACTCTCTGAACATCTTCGGCGACCATGCCGACGTCATGGCATGCCGCCAGACGGGCTTTGCCATGATCTCCTCCTGCTCGGTGCAGGAAGTCATGGACCTCGCCCTCGTCGCGCACCTTGCGACCCTCCGTGCGCGCGTTCCCTTCATCTCCTTCTTCGACGGCTTCCGCACCTCGCACGAAGTTTCCAAGATCGACGTCATCTCCTATGAGGAAATGAAGGCCATCGTCGACAAGAAGGGCCTTGAAAAGGACATTGCCGACTTCCGCGCAAGGGCGCTCAACCCCGAGCACCCCATCCAGAAGGGTACCGCGCAGAACGGCGACACCTACTTCCAGAACCGCGAGACCGCGAACAGCTACTATCTCGCCGCTCCCGCCATCGTGCAGGAGATGATGGACGAGGTTTCCGCACTCACGGGCAGGAGCTATCACCTCTTCGACTACGTCGGCGCTCCCGATGCAGAAGAAGTCATCGTCATCATGGGTTCGGGCGCAGAGACGGTGGAAGAGTCCATCAACAAGCTCAACGCGATGGGCAAGAAATACGGCCTCATCAAGGTCCGCCTGTACCGCCCCTTCGTCTCCGAAGCCTTCGTGAAGGCCATCCCCGCAAGCTGCAAGAAGATGGCTGTCCTCGACCGTACCAAGGAGCCCGGCTCCCTCGGCGAGCCCCTCTATCTCGACGTCTGCACCGCGCTCCTCGAGCACGGCATGAAGGACATCACCGTCGTCGGCGGCAGATACGGCCTCGGCTCCAAGGAGTTCAACCCCTCGATGGTGCTCTCCGTCTACAAGAACCTCGAAAAGGATGAGCCTAAGAACCACTTCACCGTCGGTATCTACGAGGATGTGACAAACACCTCGCTCGACTTCTCCGAGAAGTTCGACGCGGCGCCCGCAGGCTCCACCTCGTGCAAGTTCTACGGCCTCGGCTCGGACGGCACGGTCGGCGCGAACAAGAACTCCATCAAGATCATCGGCGACCACACCGATATGTACGCGCAGGCATACTTCTTCTATGATTCCAAGAAGTCGGGCGGCATCACCGTCTCCCACCTCCGCTTCGGCAAGACGCCCATCCAGAGCGAGTACCTCATCGACGCGGCGGACTTCATCGCCTGCCACAACCCCTCCTACATCATCCGCTACGACATGGTCAGCGATTTGAAGGACGGCGGTTCTTTCCTCCTCAACGCTCCCTGGACGACCGTTGAAGAGCTCGAAGTCAACCTTCCCGCCAAGGTCAAGAATACCCTCGCAAAGAAGCACGCGAAGCTGTATGTCATCGACGCCATTTCCATTGCGGCGAAGCTCGGTCTCCGCGGCAGGACGAACACCATTTTGCAGTCGGCGTTCTTCCTCATCAACGAGCAGATCATGCCCTACACCGAGGCGGTCGACCTCATGAAGAAGATGGCGTACAAGTCCTTCGCAAGAAAGGGCGACGCCGTCGTGCAGATGAACTACAACGCGATCGACTCCGCAAAAGAACACCTCGTCCAGATCGACATCCCCGAATCGTGGGCAACGACGACGGAAGGCGCAGAGATGATCAAGCTTGCGGACAACGACTACTTCAAGAACGTCATCGCGCCCATCCTCGCGCTCGAAGGCGATAAGCTGCCTTCCTCCGCCTTCAATGCGGACGGTTCCGTCCCCACCGGCACGACCAAGTTTGAAAAGCGCGGCGTCGCCGTCATGGTGCCCAAGTGGGTGAAGGAAAACTGCGTGCAGTGCAACCAGTGCTCCTTCGTCTGCCCGCACGCCTGCATCCGTCCCGCCCTCGTTGCGGAAGGCGCAGAGAAGCCCGCAGACTTCGACACCAAGCCCGCGACCGGCATCAAGGGCTATGAGTTCCGTATGCAGGTCTCCCCGCTCGACTGCATGGGCTGCGGCGTGTGCGCAGAGGTCTGCCCCGGCATGAAGGGCAACAAGGCGCTCGTCATGACCCCGTTCGCAGAGCTCGAAGTCAAGGAAGCCGCAAATTGGGAATATGCCGTCGATCTGCCCGAAGTCGACCTCTCCGAAGTCAAGATGGCAGACGTCAAGAAGAGCCAGTTCACCCCTTCGCTCTTCGAGTTCTCCGGCGCATGCGCAGGCTGCGGCGAGACGCCTTATGTCAAGGTCGTCACCCAGCTCTTCGGCGACAGGATGATCATCGCGAACGCGACGGGCTGCTCGTCCATCTATGGCGGCTCCTCCCCTACCTGCCCCTACACCGTCAACAAGCAGGGCCACGGCCCCGCATGGGCAAACTCCCTCTTCGAAGACAACGCAGAGTTCGGCTACGGCATGAACCTTGCTTACAAGGCAAGGAGAGAGACCCTCAAGGATAAAGTCGCAAAGCTTGCAGAAGCTTGGGCGGGCTATGAAGAGGGCAAGGCTGCCTGCGAGGCGTGGATCGAGAACATGAACGACGCCGAGGGCAGCAAGAAGACGGCGGCAGCGCTCGTCAAGGCATGCGAAGGCTGCAAGGACTGCGGCTGCGAAGCGGATGCGCTCGTCAAAGAAGTGCTCGCCGATAAGGACTGCCTCGTCAAGAAGTCCTTCTGGATCATCGGCGGCGACGGCTGGGCATACGATATCGGTTACGGCGGCCTCGACCACGTCCTTGCCTCCGGCGAAGACGTCAACGTGCTCGTCCTCGATACCGAAGTCTACTCCAACACGGGCGGTCAGGCAAGTAAGTCCACCCCCATCGGCGCGGTCGCGAAGTTCGCTTCGAGCGGCAAGCGCGTGAAGAAGAAGGACCTCGGCATGATCGCGGCGACCTACGGCTATGTGTACGTCGCACAGTGCGCGATGGGCTCGGATAAGGCACAGCTCGTCAAGGCTCTGAAAGAGGCAGAAGCTTACCACGGCCCTTCGCTCATCATCTGCTACGCGCCCTGCATCAACCACGGCATCAACATGACGAAGTCGCAGGCAGAGGAGAAGGCGGCAGTCGACTGCGGTTACTGGCAGCTCTTCCGCTACAACCCCGAACTTGCCAAGGAAGGCAAGAACCCCTTCGTCCTCGATTCCAAGGATCCCACGGGCGATTACCAGGCATTCATCCTCGGCGAGACGCGCTACGCTTCCCTCAAGAAGACGCAGCCCGCCGTTGCAGAGGAGCTCTTCAAGGAGACCGAAGAGGCTTCCAAGGAGCGCCTTGCAGGCTACAAGCACCTCGCGGCAAAGGAATAAGCACCCGCGCGGTCTGAAACCGCAAAACTTACGAGAGGGACGGCCCCGAAGGGCCGCCCCTCTTTTTGTTTGCTTATCCGAATGCAGAACCGGCAGGAATTTCGCGCCCTGTCTCCCGCCGCTCTCCGCGAATATTTTTTGGCAAGATGTTGACAATACCATTCGGACGTGCTACAATACCACTCGGGCGTACCATACGCCCAGATCAATCGCAAGGAGTGTTACTATGACTTTTTGGGAAAAGATCGTAAGCGGCGTCGGCGCCTTCTGGGAGCAGTTCGTGAACAACACGGGGCTCACCATCGTCCGCACGCTCGCCTTTCTCGTTTTGGGGCTCGTCGTCATCCGCATCGTGCAGATCATCGCCCGCTCCGCCTCGCTCAAGAGCAAGCGGCTCGACCGCGCCGCCTCCACCTTCGTGCTCTCCATCCTCACGGTGGTGCTGTATATCGCGCTCGTCATCGTGCTCGTCAGCTCTCTGGGCTTCTCTACGGCAGGCATCATCGCGGCGTTTTCCGCCGTCGCCCTCGCCGTCGCCCTCGCCTTGAAGGACAGCCTCGGCAGCCTTGCGAACGGCGTCATCATCATCTTCACGAAGCCCTTCAAGAAGGGAGACAGCGTCAAGATCGGCGACTACACGGGCAGCGTGCAGGAGATCCGCCTCTTCAACACCAAAATTTTAACGCCCGACAACGACACCGTCATCATCCCCAACAGCGACGTTTTGGGGAGCGAGCTCGTCAATTACAGCACCATGCCCATGCGGCGCATCGCCTTCAACTTCTCCGTTGCCTACGGCGAGGACCCCGAGACGGTCAAGCGCGTCGTGCTCGAGGGGGTGAAGGCCATCCCCAACGTCGTGGATACGCCCGCGCCCTCCGTCGTCATCACCGACTATCAGGCGAGCGCCGTCGGCTATTCCGTGCGCGTGTGGACGCCCAACGAATTTTACTGGACGACGCACGCCGCCATCCGCGACACCGTGCTGAAAGTGCTCAACGAGAACGGGCTCGAGATCCCCTACGACCGCCTCGAAGTCACGATGCGGCCCAACGCTTCCTACGGAGGTGACGAAAAATGAACGTCTTTCTGCTGTTGACCGATGCTGCCGAACCCGTCGCCGAAGCCGCCGGAACTTCGGGCGAGCTGCTCCTCAACTATCTCATCTACGCCGTCATCATCGTCGTCGGCATCCTCATCCTGCTGCTCCTGAGAAGAGCAACACGCCTGCCTTCTCATGCGGAAGTCAAGGAAAAGATCGCCGCCTTCTCCGCCGCCCTTGCCGCCGCGGACGAGAGCGCGCCCGAGCACCTTGTGGAGCGGCTCAACCGCGCCAACAAGCTCCTCGGCGACTGCGACAAGCTCATCTACGCGACGAGCGCCATCGCCCAGAAGGAGCGCGACAGCGATATGGACGGCGTGTGCACCCTCCTTGAAGGCGCGCGGGAAGAGCTCTCCGCCTTCCGCAACGGGGGCGGCACGGAAGCCTGGCGCCTGCACGAGGCGCGCACCCGCACCGAAGGTAGCCTTGCCACGATGGAGCGCATCCTCGAGCGCGACAAGGCGCTCAAAAAGAACAAAAAGCGCGGCTGAACGCACCTGCGATAACACTTCGGCGCCGCCGCGCGGGCAACTGCCCGCGCGGCGGCGCCTCTTTTTCAGGAGCAGCTTTTTGCCCTCGTCCGCCCCGGGTTTTATTCAACAAATTCCCCTCTTGAAATCTGCCCGCCGATATGCTATACTGTGGATAAGACAGATAAGGAGGAGATCATGGACATATCCAACGCATCGCGGTTCATCAACAGCTACAACCGCATCGAAGCGCAGCTCAAGCTCGTGTACAACGCCAAGGCGACGCAGAATTTTACCGATCTCGTCAAGCGCTGCGCCGACCTCGACATCACCGTCCGCCGCTATGAAGCCGAGCTCATCGACTACGGCAAGCTGAGGAACGCCATCGTCCACCGCTCGGACGGGGGCGCAGGCGAGACGGTCATCGCCGTTCCCTGCGACGAAGTCGTGCGGCACATCGAGTTCATCGAAAAGCTCTTATGCCACCCGCCCCGCCTCATGGACGCCATCAAGGTGAAGAAGGTCACGTCCGTCTTTGCCGATAAGCCCGCCATCTCCGCCGTGGAGACGTTTGCCGCCTACCGCCAGAAGACGCTGCTCGTCTACGACCACGGCACCATGATCGGCGCCGTCAACACCTATCTTCTCTACTCCAAGATCTTGCAGTGCGCGGCTTCGGGCAATAGCGTCACCGATTTTCTTCTCACGACCCCCTGCCGCGAGCTCGTGGACGAGGAGGAGATGAAGCGCTATCTCATCGTGAGCCAGGAAGCGACCGTCTTCGACGTCTTCGTCGCCTTCGAGGAAAAGCGCGACCTCACCGCCGTCATCGTCACCGAAAACGGCGTGTTCGGCGAAAAGGCGCTCTCCATCATCACCCCATCCGACTTCCCCCGCATCAACCGCTTCCTCGAAAACTACAACTCCAAGCCGTTTTAGGCAACAAAAAGCCCGTTTCAGCGCGTTTTGAAAGCACGGAAAATATTTCCGAAAAAAAGTTGCAGAAAAGGCAAAAAATTTTCACCAAAACGCTTGACAAAAACAAAAAGCGTGCTATAATGTAGGCACAACAAGGAAGTAACCAACACAGCGGACCTTGATCTTACTCAAAGAAAGCCAAGTTTTAGCTTCCCGATCAAAGGAAAATTTCCAAAAGGAAATTGATTGGAACAAAGGAACATCAGTTTGATCTGTGGACGGTTCCGGAACGGAATTGAAACCAAAGTTCTTTTGAAACAAGAATTTCTCTTGAAGAAATGCCTCCCCCAAATCGGTAAGATAAAATTCGGAACTGCTTTTCAGAAAGAAAAAAGGAATTCCTTCCACAGACGGTTTATTTCAAGCGCAGGAATAAGACGGGAAACGCAGTGAAAAGTTACCAATTGTTGGACGGATATTTTATCTGAAGCTCGAAACCCTTCAAATCGCATTCAGAAGGAACAAAGTCTTTGGCAATTTGAAAAGAATTTTTCAAAACAAAAATTTTGAAAGAACTTTTTGGATCGGGTCAAAGAAAGATTTCAGGAAAGAGCAAAGGAACAAGATTCAGAACGGATAAGATGAAAACTTGGAAGATCTGAAGATCGGAAATTTGTTCGAGGCCTGAAAAATAAGAAACGACACGGAATGGATGGGAAGAAAAGAGCAAGAAGATCGTAAAAGGGAAAGAAAAATTTTTCCGGATCGAGATTTTGACCGAAAGAAAAAAGTAGGGAAAAGCCTGTAAGTTCGATCCAAGAGGAATACTTTTCGGAATCAACGGTCGGACAAAAGATCAAATATTCGTCAAATAGCGGTGCATCATCCGATGCACCGCTTACCTTTTTGTATTTTCCTGTTCCGCTACCCCTCCCCTTCTCATGTTCGCCCCCCTCTCCCCCACCCGCCTTCCCGCGCCGCCGCCCGCACGCCGCAGGAGGTTGCAAACAGAAAGAGAGCCCGCCTCGCGGCAGGCTCCTTTCTATTTTTAGGAGGTATGGGCGTTAGTCGTTGGTTTGTTTGGTCCAGCGATAGCTTGTATATGTAGAACTCAAATATGTAAGAGCATTGTCGGGAGTCAGATCGTCGAGGGGAATGAGGTTTCCCGCGGGCGTTATGATATTTCCCGAAGGGGTGGCTTCAAATTCACATGTTTGTACGAGCCAATTTTCAAGGCTCTCAAAAATGATTTCTCCGGTCACCCCGCCGAATGCCTGATAATCGATCAGCACGACACTTTCCGGGATATAGACTTTAGTATTGCTCGTGTACAAGAATGCCATGTCGGCGATCGTTGTGATCCCTTCCGATTTTTTAATGCTTGTAATGTTCCAATCAACCTGATAGACATATAAGGCAGCATACCCTGAGAATGAGGCGTTAGGAAGCGTTGTGATCTGCTTCCCCTCATGATAGCTCGGGACCACGATATCTCCGGTGGGAAGATCATTATAGTTTAGCGTGGTCGAATAAGTTCCATCGTCCAGCAGGGTGAAATTGAAATTCTTGCTATCCGTTACGCGGCAGATGGTGCAGTTCTGCTCGTTGCCCGTGTAATCGTGGGCGGCATATGTCGTGTCTTTGAGTTCTTCGCCGCAGACCGAACAAGCAAACCAATGCCCATTTTCGTCGGCGATATAGTCCGTGCCGGACGTGTGCGCCGTAGGATCAACGGCGATCTCTTCCTTCTCCTCAAACCCGCAGGCGGAGCAGGTATGCGTCTGTTCACCTGTCTTCTCGCAGCTTATGGCTAAGTAGATGTAATCAAGAGAAGAAAGGAAAAGCACAATCCAGACGGAACCGGCGGTTGTGTCAAGAAATGTTTGTGGAATAGCAAGAACTTTGATATAATGGGAACAGAAACCCCGGAACCGGGAGAAAGGCAGGAGGATAAATGCACATAAGCTATAAACCCCTCTGGCACACGCTTGTTGAACGCAATATGAGAAAAGAGGACTTGCGGATTGCCGCCGGTCTTACCACAAATATGATTGCCAACATGGGTAAGGGAAAAAATATCAGCATGGAGACGCTGGTTCGTATCTGCGAAACCCTGAATTGTGGTATTTTGGATGTGATTGAGTTGGAACAGGATGAAGATGTTGAAGGCAAAGAATAATCTGAATTAAGGAGAACACCATATATGGAAATATTAGAATTTGGAGATAGAAACAAAAGAAAGATTATCTTTATACATGGTTTTCAATGTCCTTATCAAATATGGGAAAAATATATCGAACATTATCAAAAAGACTATCACATTATTATTCCTATAATGCCTGGACACAATCCTAAAAAGCAGGAAAAATTTTTCTCTTTTTTACAGACTTCAAGAGAACTTGAGGATTATTATATTTCCCGTTATGGTAAAAGCGTGTATGCCATTTATGGAATGTCAATGGGTGGTGTTTTGACCGCTACGTTATGGCAAAATGGACAATTAGAAATTGAAAAAGTGATTTTTGATGGTTCTCCGCTTGTATCTGTCAATGGCATTATGAAAAGAATGATGCTACAGTTCTATTTGAATATAACTCACAAGTCACAACAAAGAGACAAAAAAACATTGGCGCAAGCGACAAAAAGTATTTGCCCACAAGAATATCTCCGGGATTTCTTACAGGTACTTGATAATATGTCAGATACAACTATTATAAATTATATCAGCGAGATAGCGAACTTTCGACTAAAGGATGATGTAGATACTCCCAACACAAAAATCTATTTTTATTATGGGACTGCTGTAAATGAACTGCTTGCAAAAAAATCGGCTCAAGTTATTGCGAAGAATTATAACGGTAGCGTCATAAAATGCTTTAAAGGGAAAGGCCATTGCGAAAATGCTTTATTACATCCAGATGTGATGATTCAGGAATTGGATCAGGTGCTGATATAGTTAACTCAGTAAGCCATATAGAAAATAGAAAGCCAAAGCTGCCGTTGCAGGAACATCCATTCCCACAACGGCAGTTTTCATTTCCACGGCCTGCGCCGGAAGTTCATACCAGACTGTTTTATCAGCGGGGATTTCTTGAACAGCTTCTTCAAAAGGCTTCGTTCCTCTTGTGAGAGCCGCTTATATTTGAGCCGGAACGCCTTGCAGAATATCTCCGTGAATTGCTGAACCCTGTCCCCCGGCGATTGCATGGCCTTTTGTACTTCCCGTATCAGTTCATCGGCGGGCGGGCAACGCTGTTTTACTTGGAGGGGATAAAATTCAAAAGGTTTTCGTATGTCCCCGGGAAGAAGATGAAGATGACGCACACGACGAGCAGCGCCGCGAAGATCAGAAACAGCAGGAAGTTGCGCTTGACCATTGCCTCCAACCCCACGACGGCGGCGATGACGAATGCGCCGTACGTCCAGATTCCCTTGAAGACGGCGTACAGCCAGTCGACATTGCTCAAGAATGGCCACTGCGCGTCGATGAGCAGCAGCGCAAACACGACCACATACACGACGGCGAGCACCTCGCCGATGACGTCGAACACGCCCGAGAGCGTATTCTTCCAATCTTTTTTACCCATAAAAAAGCACCTCCTTGCGCTTCGTGCCCCTATTATATGCGTGCACGCGCCGCTTGTCAAGCCCCACCGCCAAATTTTCATCCGGTGTACTCCCGCTTAACAAAGGGAGGGCCATGTTCATTTGCCGGAAAAGCGCCGTCTGAGGAAGGCAAAAAGCGTTCCGAGCGCAAGCCCCGCGAGCGAGAGGATCGCGCCGAAAAAGAAGAGCTCGAACTGCGGCCAGGTGAAGACGCCCGTCGCGCTCATCCATGCCGCATCGCAGGTCGCATAATAAGCGAGCATCTCTGCCACCCCGAACGCGAGCGGGAAGAGCCACTTCCCCTTCCCGAAAGAATTATCCGCCCCGAGGATCGCTGAAAGTGCCAGGTTGACGAGCGGAAACAGGAGATAAAAGAAGAGCACTTCAAACCCCATTGCATCCGAACCGGTTGTAAAACACCAATAGACAACGGGCGCCGCCGCCCAGACGAGAAAATACACCGCCGCGAGGATGCAAAAGCGCAGGCGCCGGCCGCTCTTCACGCGGTCGCAGCTCTCATCGAGATAGCGGACATAATCGGAGACCTCCTCCTTCTCCTTCAAGAGCGCATCCAGGCTCACGCCGTAGAGATCGCTCATCTTCACGACGCTGACGATATCGGGATAGGTCTTGCCCGTCTCCCAGTTGGAGACCGTCTGACGGCTGACGAGAAGGGCCTCCGCCGCCTGTTCCTGCGTGAGCCCCGCCTGTGCCCGCGCCGCTTTGAGTTTTTCAAAGAGTTCCATGTTCCGCCTCCTTTGCCTTATCATAGCGCAAAAAAAGCGGCCTGTCCAGCAAACACGTTGGACATCGCCCGAAATGCCCTGTCAAAATGCTTTGACAAAGGATCGTTCCACCCCAAAGACGCAGCGTGCAAAACAGCGGCACTGCCCCATTTGCGCGTGCGTCCGAAAAAAGAGCGCAAAACGCTTGACTTTTCAAAGCCGCTTTGCTATCATCATAAAAAAAGAAAACCTGCCACCGGGTAGGGAATGCAAGGGCATTCGTTGGCGCATCGTTAGGTCTTGGAAGATGTGCCGCGGATGCCCTTTTTTGAGGTCAGAATGCAAGCCGTCAAACGATTTTTCCGCACCTTCACGAAGGGCGAGCTGCTCCTTTGGGGCGCGTCCGTCCTGCTTATCGCCGTCTCCTTCTGCGCCTTCGACCGCACAAACTGGCTCACGCTCATCGCTTCGCTCGTCGGGGCGACGTCGCTCATCTTCTGCGCCAAGGGCAACCCCGCGGGGCAGGCGCTCATGCTGCTGTTCAGCGCGCTCTACGGCGTCATCTCGTGGACGTTTTCTTACTACGGCGAGATGATCACCTATCTCGGCATGACGGCACCCATGGCGCTCGTGGCGCTCATCGCGTGGCTCCGTCATCCCTTCAAGGGCAACCGCGCCGAAGTCAAGGTCAACCGCCTGCGCGCAGGGGAAGTGGTCTTTGCCTTCCTTCTCACCGCCGCTGTGACCACCGCCTTCTACTTCATCTTAAAAGCCCTGCACACCGCCAACCTCATCCCGAGCACCGTCTCGGTGGCGACGAGCTTTCTCGCGGTGTACCTGACCTTCCGCCGCAGCCCCTATTATGCGCTCGCCTACGCCGCGAACGACGTCGTGCTCATCGTGCTGTGGACGCTCGCCGCCATCGAAGATCTTTCCTATCTTTCCGTCATCATCTGTTTTGTGATGTTCCTTGCCAACGATCTGTACGGTTTTCTGAACTGGCGCAAAATGCAGAAGAAGCAGGCAGCCCTGGAAGCCGCCGAAAGCGCCCAAACGGCGACTGAAAACGCCGAAACGAAGGGAACCCTCTGAACGCACAAAGCTGCATGACCAAATGATCAAGACCCTTTTTCGCGCGGGGCGCGGGCATTTGCCCGCGCCCCGCGCGTTTTTCTTTCCCCTTCGCACAATTTTAACAAAAAACACATACAGCGATAACGCTATCATCCACTTTTTTGGGTATAATCAAATACGAAAAAGAGCGGACGGGCGCAGCGGCAAAATCCGTGCCCCGTGCGCTTCCGCTGCAGGAGGAAATGATGAAGCAATTTGCAAAGACGGCCGCCATCTGCACGGCGGCAGGCATCCTCGCCTTAGGGCTGGCGCTCACGGGGTGCTCCACGGGCGGCACTTCCAACGAGGTGTATGTGA
>ERZ1643249.421-NODE-421-length-48713-cov-40.223458_pt1 | contig 48713 bp, 44 predicted proteins | sample MGYA00579263_ERZ1643249 | MGnify/ENA primary metagenome ERZ1643249 (study PRJEB29033, sample SAMEA4952264) | chicken gut metagenome | biome: Broiler Chicken; feature: Gastrointestinal Tract; material: Caecum | place: Ireland | collected 2018 | study: Broiler...
TGTGCTGCTCCATTTTCACGGTTCCGGCCTACGCCCAGAGCAGCGAGCCGCAGGAAGAAACGCCCCCGGCGGAGACCGAAGCCCAGCCGGAAACGCAGAACCCTTTCAGCACTGACGGCACCGGGACTGTGGTAGACAATGCCACCGACGAGGAAGGCAAGGAGTTTTACACCATCACCACGCCGGACGAGAACATCTTTTATCTGGTGATCGACAAGCAGAAAACCACGGACAACGTGTATTTCCTCAATGCCGTGACCGAGGCGGACCTTCTCCCGCTGGCAGAAAAGAGCGAGGAAGAAACGGCGGAACCTGCTCCCGAGCCGGAACCGGAGCCGGAGCCCACGGAGGCCCCGGAAGAAACCGCAGAGCCCGAACCGGAAGCAGAAGCCCCGGACAGCAATCTTCTTGCCATCCTCCTTGTGGGGGCTGTGGTGCTGATCGGCGGCGGAGCCGGGTATTACTTCAAGATTTATAAACCGAAACATCAGGCCCCGGATTTGGAGGACGACTACTGCGAGTATGAGGAAGAAGCCCCGGAGGAAGTTGTGGAGGATTACGAGGAAACCGCTGACGAGGACACCCCGCCCTGGGACGAGGACGGAAAGGAGGACGAGCATTGAATTTCACAAGCAGCCCCTTTGAACGGATGATGAAGGAGGTGCCCTGGCCGGGGCGCGGCAGCGACGACCCCTGTGCCGGGTGCCGCTACCATAAGGAGTGCAAAGGAAAAAAGAACCAGTGCCGCAAGAAGTTCCGGGCGCTGGTGGTAAAGCCCCGCACTTCGGGCCAGCGTGGCCCGAAGTCGTGAATGGCCGCCCGGGAGCTGACCCGTGACGAGAAGAAGAAAATCCGCCGTCTGGTCACGGGAATGTGCGCCAACTATGACGGGGAAAGCGGCCTGTGCCTTCCGCTGGACTGCTCCTGCTATATGCTCCACAAGTGCTGGACAGGGGCGTACTGCCGGTATTTCAGAAATGCCGTCCTGCCCTTAGACCCGGCGCTGGAAATCGCCCTGACGGACGAAGGCATGGCCCCGGAGCTGCGCGCCTGTGCGGTCTGCGGGAAAGCCTTCCTCCCCGAAGGACGGCAAGCCTACTGCTCCGAAGCCTGCAAGGCCGAAGGGAACCGCCGGAAAAGCCGGGAACGCATGAGGAAAATGCGGGAGAAAAGGCCGGGCGGCTGTTACGATTTGCCTTCCGGGAAGGCTTGATATTCCGGGCTTTTTAGAGGGCGCAGCCGGGGCGGGAATAGTAGAATACTCCCGGCCCCGGTCTGCTCCTTTATTTCGTAACATAAAGGCACTTCGGGCCACATTGGCCCGAGGCCGGAAAGGAGGTTTGAGGCATTGGAGAACATACAAGGCTATGAGATTGAGAAATCCGTCCTGTTTGAGAACAACCGTGGCTTTGCCCTGGGGCATAACCCGGCGGCTCCCCAGCCCTATGTAACGTGGCAGTTCACGGAGAACGAGGGCGGCGTCCGGGACTACTATTGGGGCCACTACCATACGGACCGGGAATGGGCGGAACGGGACTTTTCCCGCCGTATCGAAGATTATCAATACCTGTTCAAAGTGGAGGAAAAGGAGCCGGGGCAGGAACCGGGCGGATACTACCGCTATTATTCCACCCAGCGCCCCTTTGACATAGGGGCCACCCCGGACACAAAGGACAATCCGCTGGTGGAAGTCGTCAACTATGAGGACGACAGGCGGCGGCCCGTTGCCGGAGGAAAGATACACGCATGGGGCGAAGCCATTTATAAAAAGCCCCTGACCGGAAAACAGATCAGGGACTATGAGTTGACGCCTGCCCCGGACAACCCGGCAGGAAACGATCTATCACCGCCCGGCTCAAAGAGGGCGCGGCAAAGGGACAGGAGCCGCCGAAGGAGCCCGGGCAGAAACGGAACCACAAGACCCATGAGGACAGATAGGAGGACTGCCATGCACGAAAAAGACAATTACCTGAAAACCGCCGAGCTCTCCACGGAGCAGAACCAGAACATGATCGACGGGGTGCCGAACAACACGCCCCTTCCCCCGGAGCCGCCGGAGCTGGACAAGAAGCCGCTAGATAAGGTCAAGGAGCCGAAGGAGCGCCGGAAGGGCCGGGAACTGGAACGGTAATGCCGGGCCGCAAGCGGAACGTCCATCTTCATGTGATGGTCACGGAGGACGAGCTGGCCGCCATCCATGCGCGGATGGCCGAGGCCGGTATCTCCAACACCGGGGCCTATGTGCGGAAGATGGCGCTCAACGGCTACATTCTCCATGTAGACCTTGCCCCGGTCAAGGAGCTGGTGTCCTTGCAGCGCCGCTGTTCCAACAATCTCAATCAGGTGGCGGTTCACGCCAACACCTACGGGGTGTACCCGGAGGAAATAGACGGCCTGCGGCGGGACTATGAAAAGCTGTGGGGGCAGGTGTCGGAGGTTCTGCGGGAGCTCTCCGCACTGGTGGCAAAGTAAGACGAGGGCGGCAGGTTCACGGATGGGCCTGCCGCCCTGTTTTTTGTTACTTCAGGCCGACAGGGCACTAAAATAAGATTTCTTGTTATAGATTATTTTGCTGAGAGAAAGTATTGGAATTTGAAGATTACTTGTATTATAATAATTTCATATCAAAAAATTAAAACTTGTATACGAGGGAATACAATGCCGGAAAATATCATCCACTTAAAACATTTTAATAATTTAAAAGCGAGCGGATTAGCACTTTTATGTGATTTTTTACAGTCCTTTTTTAATTGTACAGTTCGATTACAACTGTTGGAGGTAAAAAAATTTGAAAAACATTTTGGCTTAGATATACACACAAACATTAATAGGAATTGTTATCAAATAAGTGAAAACAAAATTGCTGTGATTATTAAAGTGTTTGGAAAAAGTAAGGGCGATATTCTTGCTGTTATGCCTATAGTTTTAACAGGAGAGAATATTTCCAATATAGAAAATCACCTTTTTGAAGAGTTAGCAATACTTATATCAAAGAAAATGACAGAATGCTATATGAATTCATTTCATAATGGCACCAGAATATTTGGTGATGAACTTTCAAGAGATTTTATTTCCGTATGCTTGGCTTCAAGACAATATGACAATTCAAGAGTATTATTTTTGATTGAGTTATTTGAAAAGCTGTCTGCTACAACATTTGAAGGTCATCATTTTACAACAGGGCTTATCTTATCAAAGTCATTATATGAGTATAATGCAAAAAATGGGAAGGATAGAAAAGGTAAATTATGCAAACTAACTCGAAAGTGTGACTTAATAAAAGAGCCTTCTGTAAATAAGAGGTTTTGGTATTTAGTGGATGGGGTTAGCTCTTTCTATATAACTAATCAAACATTAGTAATAAACGATACATTTACAAGAAATGAATCAAATCCTTCTCTAAATTACTTTTTTGACTCGTATTTTTTAGAAAATACACTATACGGTTTAGATATAGCATTTAGAGTTATCGGTCCAAATGAAATATCAATCATTACAAATAAAGGATATGAGTTTATCAAGATAGAAAATAAATGGCGAATCAGAGACTTTAAATCTTTAAATACATATCTTGATAGTAAATTAAAAATGAATGAAGAGGTCCGAAAAGCGATTATTTATTATGCAACTTTGTGTTCGAGAAATCATTATAGTTCTATCATGTGGATACCTGCGGATGAAACAGAGACTGTAATAGATAACATCATTTCGTCCAAAAATAAAATATGGAAAAATGATTTAAGTTTAGTCGAGGATAGAAATAGTTCCATTATACAAAGAATTCTGTCAAGTGATGGTGTTACAATAATAAGTAAATCTGGAAATCTTATTTATTGTGGTGCCATAGTAAAACTTAATGTGGAGAAAAAAGATGGTTTGATGGGTACAGGAGAAAATGCAGCGAAAATTCTATCTAAAAATGGTATAGCACTTAAGATTTCTCAAGATGGCAACATAAAAATTTTTGCAGAATTTTCATCAGAACCTCTCGTTTATTGAGAAAAATATTCAAAGTATTTATTGCTTGAAAAATGGGTATTTCATCTGCTCATTCTCGCAAAACCTCATCTGTCGTATCAGTTTATACTTGGCTACCTTCTATGGTAGCCTTTTTCTCGTTTACGGGACAGGTTTCACTAATCATTCGCAACATTTATGCCCCGGCAGGCATGGTAAAATGAGGTAGAAAAATAATAAGAGGTAGTGTCAACAGGTCCTTAATTATACGCCATCAGATAAGAAGGAGGTTACCACTATGAAGATGATATTGAAAGTAATCGCCGCTCCCTTTGCCCTTGCTGACTGCCCTGTGCTGGTTCCTCTTTGACCTCTGCGCCTTCTTCCTAACGATTGCCTCGGTTATTGTCGCAATCCTTGGGATTGGCCTCTTTTTCACACCGACACCACTGGGCGGGGTTGTGTTCCTGTTCTTTTCTTCCCTGCTTTCTCCATATGGCTTTCAGGCGGTGGCTGGCTCTCTGATCGGAGTGCTGGACGTGGGAAAATCTGTCTTGTACCGGTTCCTTGTAAGCTGATATAACCTTGGGACATGTTGGCCCGAAGTTAACAAATATTTTTAGAAGTTGGCGGATGTACTCATGTACGTTTTTCACCATCAGCAATGCTTTTTGAAAGCACTTTTATTCTCAAAAGTAGTCATTCATAGTATAATAGAGCCAGCGACAAACTGGAATTTGTAAGTATGAAAGGTGGTAAAGATATGGAGAACAACAATTATATTATTTTTGACATTTTAGGAGTTAAGCATGATGGCTTTATGAACTCTTTTGCATTTGACAAAGATGCAGAATGTGTAATCAATAATGACCGATTTATAAATAAAATAGTAATATCATCCGATATTAGTAAAGCAACTTTTTGTCTGCATGACTCGATTGAAATTGTAGATAATCAAATTTCAGAAATAGTTAATTATCTATCTTTGTATCTCGGTAATATGATGATTGCCCTTTTAAAAAACAGTTTACAATACCAAAATGTTTTGCTTAAACCGACTATTCGTCTTTCGGTAATACATTTAGCAAAAATGAAGCATATTCAACTAAATGATTATATTCAAATGAGAGATTCTCTATCTATTCATTCTAGATTAAGTAACGGAAATGAGATTTTAAAAAGATGGGTTCAAGATGTTGAAATTTCAAATTATACAAATAAACGTGATAAATACGATATTCTGTTTTTGTTGCTCCGAGGCGAAAATATAGTTCAAAAGTATATGGCTATGTATGCTTATTTGATGAGTTTGGTGAAGGAGATATATTCTAGTCAAAAGGAAAGCCAAAAACAAGTTGTGAAATATGTTTCGGATAACTGTTCTAGAATTGGAATAAAATTGATTACATCTCCATGTACTCGTCCAGGGGCAAAGCCTAGTGAGGAAGAAGACCAATTTACTGCTTTGCGTAACAAGATTGGTCATCCTTCTGATGCAAATAGTGATGTTTATGTGGGTGAAAGTGCTGTAAATCAGCTTGCATCAATTATTTGTTGTGCAATAGAAGATATATCTTTGGAGATGGTATAATTTAGTAGGGGTTATAAAAAATCGTGTAATGTGAGGGAAACAAATCCTTATTTATCGCACTATCTATCATCGACCAATCTGACCCGAACTTTCAAAACCGAATACCGACCTCCTACTGGCGGCACCATCCGGCAGGAAATCAGAAACGGTTTCCTGCTTTTTCTCTGTTCGGGTAAAAGAGTAGCGGCTCTATTTAATATAAATGGAACTTCGGGCCAACATGGCCCGAAGTACAGGCGGCGGCTCGTAAGGGCCGCCGTTTTCTTTGGAAGGGAGGGAAACAATCTGGCGACAACCACGCTCCTGCCTCGCCATGCAGGCGAAGGCGAAACCATAGCGGCGGCCATCCGTGACTGCCTGGACTATGGGAAGAACCCGGAGAAAACCGAAGGCAAATATCTCTCTGCCTATGAGTGCGACCCGGCCACGGTGGCAGAGGAATTTCTGCTTGCGAAGGCCAGCTATAAAGCCGCAACGGGGCGGGAACAGAAAAAGGAAACGGACGTGCTCTGTTACCAGATACGCAGGGCCTTCTATCCCGGGGAGATAACACCAAAAGAGGCAAACCGTATTGGCTATGAATTGGCTATGCGCTGGACGAAGGGCCGCCACGCTTTTCTTGTGACGACCCACACGGACAAGAAGCATATCCACTGTCACATCTATTACAATTCCACTTCCCTTGACTGTTCCCGGAAGTTCCGAAACTTCTGGGGCTCCAGCTTTGCCCTCCGGCGGCTCTCTGACAGGCTGTGTCTGGAAAACGGCCTCTCCATTGTGGAGAACCCGAAGCCCCGGAGCAAGAGCAAATACAAACACTATGGGGAGTGGCAGAAGGAGCGAAAGCGCCCCTTAAACTTTCAAGAACGGCTTTGTCTTGCCATAGACAGTGCGCTTGCGAAGCGTCCCGCCAGTCTGGAAGAATTTCTCGACCTGATGAAGCAGGCCGGGTATGAAGTGAAGAAAGTCCGGGGCGGCGGTCTTAGCTTTCGCCTGCCCGGCGGAGGGCAGGACCGCTTTACCCGGCTGCGTGCTTCTACGCTGGGGGAAGGCTACGACCTGAAGGATATACTGGCGGCTATTGAGGGCGGAACCGGGCGGCGTGGGCCGGAAAGAAAAATCAGCCTCGCCGTGGATATACAGGCGAAGCTGGCCGAGGGAAAAGGCCCGGGCTATGAGCGGTGGGCGAAGGTGTTCAATCTCAAACAGATGGCCGCCGCCCTTGCCTACTTGCAGGACAACGGCCTGACAGAATACAGCCAGTTGGAGAAAAAAGCGGAAGAAGCCTCTGACCGTTTCCATGCCCTTTCCGGCCAGATCAAGCAGACGGAAACGGCGCTGAAAGCCAATGCGGAATTGAAGGCGGCCACGGTACAGTATGCGAAAACCCGTCCTGTCTTTGATAAGTACAAAGCGTCAAAGTACAGCCGGAAATTCCTTGCGGAGCATGAGGCGGATATAGAGCTCTACCGGGCGGCGCAGGCTGATATGAGGCGGCTTCTCGGAGGGGCAAAGCTCCCGAAGATGGAGGCGCAGAAAGAGGAAGGGCGAAAGCTGGTCGCAAAGAAAAAGCGGCTCTATGGGGAATACCAGAAAGCCCGCCGGGATATGCAGGAGGTCTTGACAATCAAGGCAAACATTGACTGCCTGCTGGGCTACTCGGAGCCTGCAAAGAAGAAAGAAATGGAGCGTTGAGGGTATGAGAAATAAGGAGCAAAGCGACGCGATCACTTCGGGCCAACATGGCCCGAAGCTGCCGGGTTTGGGGCGGGCCCCAACAAGCGGCGTTTGTGGTCTGTGGCCACAAAGGCATTGCTTGCCATTTAGCGACACCCCCGAAAACAGCACAAAAAAACAGAGGCTCTTACTCCTGAACCTCCGTTTCTCTGGCTTTCTTGAGCCCTTCGGCTGTGGCCTCCATTACAACAAGCTCTTTCTCGTTCATGGAGTCTAAAAGTACATCAATGTGTTTCCGGCAACTGTCCCCGCCACGGTTGCCCTCCGTATAGAAAAACTGGTCTACGGATATATCGAACAGCGTAACGAGCTTAAAAAACAGGTTGAAGCTGGGGTGCTGACCTTTGTTTTCAATGTTCATAATGGTGCGGTCAGTCTTGCCGACCAGCTCCGCCACATAGGCTTGTGTCCAGCCCTTTTCCTCTCTGGCCTGTTTCAGAGCCATTCCGAGCCCGTGAAAGTCAAACCTTCTTTCGTTTTGGTTCATTCTCATATCACCCTATATCATTGTACATTTCAGGTTGAATTATGAGAATGTAATAAAATTTGATATAATGTAGTATTATATTTCATCAACCTGCCGTCTCCAACTTGTATTGCTATCACAAAAGAAATATAATGAAAAAGATGGATATGCGCTATGAACTATATGACCGTGAAAGAAGCAAGTGAAAAATGGGACGTGCCCCTCGGAGAATAAACTATTTATGCGTAGGTGCCGTACTCCCGGTTCTATGAAGATGGCGACAATCTGGCTGATTCCGAAAGCCGCAGAAAAGTCTGTCGATATGAGAACGATACAAGGAGAGGAACTTAAAAATGAAACCATACAAGATAGTGATCGTTGAAGATGAAGAATTGATAAGAGAAGAATTAAAAACACTTTTAATCAATGCTGGGTATGTGGTAGATTGCGTTACCAATTTTGCAAAAACAATCGACTACATTAAATCCGCTTTTCCCGACTTGATTTTGCTTGATATAAATTTGCCGGAGCAAGACGGGTATCGCCTTTGCAGCTCTATCCGCAGTTTTTCCACAACTCCGATTTTATTCATTACAGGACGTAACACAACAATGGACGAATTACAGGCATTAACACTTGGAGGCGACGATTACATTACAAAGCCCTATAACATTCCTATTTTGCTTGCAAGAATAAATCTTCTTTTGAGGCGGGGAACGTCCGAACAGATTAGTATAATGGAGCATAACGGGATTCAATTTAATTTGGTTGCCGGGACGCTTACAACAAACGGAAAAGAAATTGAATTAACGAAAACCGAGCTAAAAATCATGTACTATCTGTTTAAACATACAGGCGAGATTGTTCCCCGAATAGATTTAGTTGAATATTTATGGGACAATGAAATTCACATTGATGATAATACTTTAAGTGTGAATATCATGCGGATAAGAGAAAAGCTGCGTACTCTTGGGGCGGCTGATTTCATACAGACCAAACGTGGTATGGGGTACAAGATATGAAATTTTCAGACTATATGAAAGATAACCAAATTACATTACTTGTCTGTTTTTCCGGAGGACTGTTTTTCTCTGTTCTCCTTTTGTTTTTTGGCATTAGTTTGTCAGAAATGGCTTTGTTATTGGTTTGCTTTGCAATCATTGCCTTTTTTACAATGTTCGTATATTTTCGGAAACAGCAAAAACGGATTCAATACTTGATGGAAACAATGGAGACCCTGGACAAAAAATATTTAATTGCGGAGATTGCAGACAGACCAGAAACAGAATTAGAAAAAATTTATTTTCGTATATTGAAAACTGCTCTGAAAAGTATGACTGATGAAGTGACTGAAATTCGTCGTTTGAATGTGGAATATAAAGATTTTATTGAACAATGGATTCACGAAATCAAAGTTCCTATTACGGGGATTCAGTTATTATGTGAGAATAACAAAACAGAAATCATGCGAAAAATCATAGCGCAAACAGAGCTTATGGAGCAAAGTATTGAAAAGGTTCTATTTTACGCACGTCTGGGCAGCGTGGAAAAAGATTATCTGATTAAGGAAATTTCACTGAAGCAGTGTGTACTTGAGGTGCTGTCCAGAAATAAACAATTTCTGATCCATAATAGAGTATGTGTTCATACAGATTCCATTTCTGCTTTTGTTTATTCCGATAGTAAATGGCTTGGCTTCATTATCAACCAGATTATTTTTAACAGTATCAAATATTGCAGTGATAAGTCGCCTATTATCCAAATCAAATCAAAAGATATGGGAGATTATGTTACCCTGTCTATTACAGACAATGGCATAGGCATTAAGTCGAGCGAAGTAAGTCGGGTTTTTGATAAAGGCTTTGTCGGCAGCAATGGAAGAATGAGAAAAAAATCAACAGGAATCGGCTTGTACTTATGCGACCAGCTCTGCTTGAAACTGGGAATAGGCATTGACATTGAATCCGAAGTTGGGTGCTATACGACGGTTCTATTACATTTTCCGAAAAGTAACCATTTAAATGTTTGATTTTATATCTTACAAAATTGTTAGATAAAATCAACCAACTTCTATACAACCATTTTGTATTTCCGTATAGAATAAGGGCAAAAGGAGGCGTTTTATAATGAGTACAAAGAAGAAAAAAAGAACACTCTTTATAAGAGGTATCATGTTACTTTTTGCCCTTTGCATCTTTTTGTGTTCTATTATGGTAGGAAAGACAACGCAACTCCGTTCAGATAGTAGGGGAGTTGAATTTGTAACCGAAGGGGGGCTAGTAACTTGCTTAAACGTGGAGGGAACGTTTCCCTACACATCTATCGTTGCGAAAGATCCTGAAGAACGTAGGATTGATTCAAATGGAGATATAACAGAGGTTTATATGATTGAAGCAGAAATATCTCTAAATACACAAAACACTATGAAACTCTATTTTGAAAGATCAGAGAACGCAACATATACGTATATTCTGAAATTTGCAGATAAAGATGTGATTATTTCAAACGGAAAGGTGGTGGAATGAAAAATGATAAATCGTCCAAAGCCATTGCTTTGTGTAGAACATATTGAAAAATATTACGGTAATCAGGGTTCCGTCACAAAAGCCTTAAATCAAATTAGCTTTTGTGTGCAGCATGGGGAATTTGTGAGTATCATGGGGGCGTCTGGTTCCGGAAAAACCACCTTGTTAAATTGTATATCCACCATTGATACTGTAAGTGCCGGACACATTTTATTGGACGGAAAAGATATTACAACCATAAGCGAAGATGATATATCCGCATTTCGTCGTGATAATCTTGGCTTTGTCTTTCAAGATTTCAACCTGTTAGATACGCTGACATTGGAAGAAAATATAGCTTTGCCTTTGACAATCGGGAAAGTGTCGCCAAAAGAAATTACGGAGCGGATTAACCATATTGCACAGCGGCTACAAATCAGCGACACACTGAAAAAATTTCCTTTTCAAGTATCGGGAGGTCAAAAGCAGCGCTGTGCTTTCGCAAGGGCAATGGTATGTAAGCCCAAACTGGTTATGGCTGATGAGCCGACAGGTTCCCTCGATTCTAATTCTGCCCGTATTCTATTACAGATGATGTCAGAACTTAACAAAGAAACAGGTGCTACAATCCTTATGGTAACACATGATGCGTTTTGTGCCAGTTATGCAGACCGCATTTTATTCCTAAAAGACGGAAAGATTTTTAATGAGATATTGAAAGGCGAAAAGATGCGGGATATATTCTATCACGAAATCCTTGACGTTCTCTCCCTCCTAGGAGGTGGTAATCCATGCTAAAGGAATTATCAATCCGCAATGCGAAAAGGCAGTCAAAAGATTATTTACTTTACTTCATCACACTTGCCTGTACGGTTTCTTTTATGTACGCTTTTAATTCATTGATTTTTTCAGATATTATGAAAGCGTTTCCTAGTATCGACGTGCTGCCTTATATGATTACTGTTGCGTCATTGCTCATTGTCCTTATTATGGGGTGGATTGTTGGGTACATGACAAAGTATATATTAAAAAAACGGAGCCGGGAATTGAGTATCTATATGATTTCAGGAATCCCTAACCGTTCTATATGTAGGCTTATTTTTTATGAAAACACTTTGATTGGCATTTTTGCGTTTGTTATTGGGCTTCCTGTTGGCATACTATTTTCCCAACTATTAGAAGCCGTTCTTAGCTCTATGTTTGGTGTGATGTATGTTCTAAAGTGGAACTTTTCATTTAATGCCACAGCATTAACCTGTCTCTATTTTCTGGCAATGCTCTTTTACGCTATACGGAGGAACAACAAATGGATAAGCAAGGTAACTCTTTACGATTTGTTGTATTATGAGCGCCAGAACGAAAAAAAGCTGCTGCATGACGGGGAATCTGCTATTGCACTGTTTTTTATATCTGCTTTGACTGGGTGTGCAGGATTTATCCTGATGTGCACTGAACCGCTGGGGAATGGTTATGATGTGCTTATAGGCATTGTTTGTCTGGTACTGTTTTTATTTGGTTTTTTCCTAAGCGTACCTGAGTTTATCATTATGCAATTTGGCAATCGTGAAAAATGGAAATATGAAAAAAACAGGTTGGTACTATTTCGCAGCTTTACAGAAAAAATCCGTTCAACAAGCATTATTATGGGCGTTCTTTCTGTTTTGTTTATGCTTTCATTAACCTTTATGGGGGCGGGTACCGCTGTTTATATGATCGCAGACAAAAATATAGAACAGAGCGTATTTGATATAATGATTTTACACAAGGGAGAAGTACAGGATTTTTCAGTTTATGAAAGTGTTCTTGACCATAACTTCCCCATTCAGTCAAGTTATGCTTACAGCATTTATACGGATAACAAAAATAGTTTTCTTGAAGCGAGAAACAATGTCATATTAAATACCGGGCGTTCGGGCTATATGGCATACGCAGAATATCAACATGATACTTATATGAAACAAAGTGATTATAAAAAACTGCGTGAAATACTGGGACTTCAATCCGTAGAACTCAATCCGTCTTTGTGTTATATCCATTGTATTCCCGCATTGGAAAAGCCCTTTGCAACATTACTTGAACAGGATAAAAGCCTGAATTGTGCCGGGTATTTGTTCGCAGAGGATAGCATATTTTGTGAACCATTCAGCCAGATGGACACATACGGAAATGGTCTTGACTTTTGTATCATTGTTCCAGAACAGGCGGTTAGCCAAATGACGACACTATATAGTCTGCTGTCTGTCATAACAGAAACGCCGCTTGATAACTGCGATCTGCAAAATATCGTTCAAATGTGTGATGGTCTTTCTGTGCTAAAACGCAATATAGGGAAAACTGCGTCTGACGGTAGCGGTGTGACAGCTCTGATTGATAATGTTGATTATTTGTCCGGCAAGTGGGTAGACAAAGAAAGTTTGACACAGCTTTATGCTATGGCTATTTGCTTATTTTACCTTGCACTGGTCTTTGAAATTACTGGTGCGGCAATTTTGGCAACGCAAATTCTTAGTGACAGAGAGAAGAAACGACGACAAGACTGTATTTTACAGCAGCTTGGAATGAATAGGCGGAATATTGAGAAACTAAATAATCGCCAGTTGTCAATGATGTTTTTACTTCCTTTGTTACCCGCTTTGATTATCAGCAGTTGCTTTGTATATGTCGGTGCGGGGAAAATGCAGTTGAGTGCGTTTCATCTCCCTGTATTTTCAAACAACTTGTGGATAATCGGCTCTCTTAGTGTTGCATTTGTCTTTTTCATATTGCTTTATGGCATTTATTATATTGCTGCCCGGATCAGTTATAGGCGGCAATGACAAGATAATTAAATAGATATTTCATCTGCCGGGCGACGGCAAAAGAAAAAAAGCCGTCGTACAGCAGCCATATTGACACGCCCGTTCTATTATGCGGTGGCTTTGAAAAAACAGAGCCGCTGCTTCTTTTTGCCTGAAAATCTAACGACGACCCTTTTATTATGCAAGTTTTTCGGCGGCAACAGGAGGATGCCGCCGTGTCTATTTTACTCTTTTGCAGTTTCTATGATTTGCACCAGTTAAAAAAAGCATAATCCTACCTCCGGGAAAGTTTGACTATGTATGCGAAATTTGTTGTAACTTAATCTGTCATGTCATTTCATGCGTCCGCATGGCCTTGTGCCATTCGGGCGCTTTTGCGTTCTTTCGGGATAACCTCGGGCCATGTTGGCCCGAGGTCATGCCCCGGTGTCGTTCTCCACCACCTTCGTTTCGGCTACCCGTCAACCCGAACACCCGAAACGGAGGTATTTATGAAAGTTATCAATCTGCGGGATATTTACCCTCATTATACACAGGATTGTTTTGTTGAAGTAACTGACGAAGTGGCCGATCTGTTTTCCGAGTTCGACCACAAAGAGGCGGCTTACCGTCTGCGTACATACCGGCACAAGGCGTACTACTCCCTTGACCGGAATGACGGCATTGAGCATGAGGCTCTTTTCGTTGCACTTTCTCCGCATGAGCTGTATGAGCGTAAGGTGACTATGCAGGAACTCCATGCAGCCATTTCCCGGCTGCCGGATAAGCAGGCGAAACGTATTTACGCCCATTTCATACTCGGCATGACTAAAAAGGATATTGCCCGGGCAGAAGGCGTCCATGAAAAAGTCGTGCGGGTCGCCATTGAGCGCGGTCTGCGGAGCCTGGAAAAATTTTTGAAAAAAGTTCTGTAAGGTGTACCGATTTAGGCCCAAAAATGAAATGGTTTATGAGAGGCAGTCAAAGCCTCGGGCCACATTGGCCCGAAGTTCGGACAAGCCTTGCGCAGCTTGAAAACTGAATAAAAAGATACCCGGATACGAAGGGTGCTTGTGTCCAGTGACAGGCCCGCCATGACCTCTATTGCCAGAGAATAGAGAGAGCGACAAGGCCCATGCCGCAGGCGGGCCTTGGCAGGTCTGCCGGATAAAACACAAAATCCCGGATACTTGCGATTAGTCACAATCCGAGCGTGCAGCGGTGTTGCGAACCGTGAGCCGTCGCAGGTAATGAGATCGCCTTGCCATCAGAATGGGGAGAGCTGAAATGCTATGGGGCGGAACGCCAGCCGCCCGTCCGGTCTATCTGAAAAGCACTTTTTTGACCTGTGGGGCCTCGCCGCTATTCTGTCTGATGATAGAGCGACCTTTCCGGCGGGGCCCCATACTTTTATGAACAGGAGAACCTTATGAAGAAAATTTATCCGTCCATTCCAGGATTGGAACCGGACGCATGGAGCAACGACGCCTGCCGTGGTTATATCATTATGGCTATGCAGGACTGCGGTTTTTCGCATAAGGAAATAAAGCGTGTTCTGACTCAGCTCTATGAAGTTTTTGATCTCAACACGCTGGAACAGGCGAAGCAGAAATATCTCTCCGGTGATTACTGACCTCGGATCAGATCGGCCCGAAGCGCGGAGAAACACGAAAGGATATGGTTGGAGGACCATGTACTTTCGTGTTTCCCTGCGGGACGGGAGGGAAACCTGCCAGCGTTTCATCGAAAATCAGAAAGGAGGGATTTTGTGTTTCCATTCATCAGGGAAAACCAGCCGACTTTTTACATAACGTACAAGCGGTGCGTCATAAGCTGTTTATGTAGAAAGAGGTGATTGAATGGCAAAAGAAATTCAAATCATTTGTAGGAATATCTTCAAAACAGATAACAAGGCAGAGACCAGCAAAGAATATACGAAACGTTGGATTGAGCTAATCAATCAGCGGGAAAAAAATAAAAGCCGTACCACCACCTCATATTAGGCAACATTTACAGACCATCCTATACATAGTATAATATATATGTAGGGATGGTTTGTTTTGTTTTTCCGGACAAGGGAGAATAAAGCATGGCAAATCTCAAAGTTGGTATTTACTGCCGTTTATCCGAGGAAGATAGAAACAAACAATCCGAAACCGATGACAGCAACAGTATTCAGAACCAAAAGTCTATGTTGATTCAATATGCGCTCAGTCAGGGTTGGGAAATCTACAATATTTATAGTGATGATGATTACACTGGTGCTGACCGAAACAGACCGGAGTTTAATAAGCTGCTTGCCGATGCGGAACAAAGAAAAATAGACGTTATACTCTGCAAGACGCAATCCCGCTTTACCAGAGAATTAGAGCTGGTGGAAAAATATATTCATGGCTTATTTCCTATTTGGGGAGTACGTTTTGTGAGTATTGTGGATAATGCGGATACAGCAAATAAGGGTAATAAAAAATCGCGCCAGATCAACGGCCTTGTCAACGAATGGTATTTAGAGGATATGTCCGAGAATATCAAAAGTGTTTTGACAAACAGGCGACAGAACGGTTTGCATATTGGAGCATTTGCTTTATACGGCTATAAGAAGGACCCAGATAAAAAGGGACATTTAATTATTGATGAAGAAGCTGCTGAAATCGTTAGAGAAGTTTTTACTTTATTTTCACAGGGATACGGGAAAACGGCCATTGCAAGAATGTTAAATGACCGTGGAGTCCCAAATCCCACAGAATACAAAAGGCTCCACGGTCTGCGGTATCAGCAACCAAAAAAGAAGCAAAGTACCCTCTGGAAGTATTACGCTATTTCCGATATGCTAATCAACGAAATCTATATTGGAAATATGGTACAGGGAAAATACGGGAGTGTTTCCTATAAAACAAAACAGAATAAACCTCGTCCGAAAGACAAATGGTATATTGTGGAAGGTACGCATGAGCCTATTATAGATAGGGACTTATGGGATAAGGTACAGTCACTTATTTCTCAAAAGGCGAAGCCATTTACTACGGGAGAGATTGGGATATTTGCCCGGAAAGCTCGTTGTATGAATTGCGGTTACATTATGCGTTCCAACAAACAGGCGGATGGACGCCGTTATCTCTGCTGTCCTACCCACCATGTCGCAAAAGACGCCTGCGAGGGCGCATTTATCTCTGTCAAGAGGCTGGAACAGCAAGTAATAGCTGAACTAAATCAAATGTCTGGAGAAAATCTTGACAAAGACGAATTGGAACGCAAGGTAGAGTTCTGCAACAATATGAATAAGCAGAGGGAAAAACTGAATAAAGACCTTACTGCCTATCAGAAAAAGATTGCGGAATATTCAAAAGGGATTCGAGAGCTTTATCTGGATAAGGTTAAGGGGCTTATTACAGAAAGCGAATATGTGGATTTTTCAAAAGACTTCTCTACTCAGAAGGACCATCTGGAAAAGCTAGTCATTGAAACACAGAAACAGCTTACTGCTGTTGAAAAGAAAATAGAAGCCGGTGACAATCGGCGCCAGCTCATTGAGCAATATACAAACCTAAAAAAATTAGACAGGGAAACCGTTGAAAAGTTGATTGATTATATAGAGGTTGGTAAACGGATACCGGGCACCCGGCAGGTCCCTGTCGATATTCACTGGAATTTCTGAGGTTTTTGCTATTTGGCGAAAAACCAGATAGCAAAAACCATCTTCTAACACTTCAATGTTGTTCTTACAAAGTCGCACCATCCGCAGCGAGGTCTTCCGTGAGGTCGGTGATCGGATCTCCTGTAGACTGGAACGTAGACGAGGAGAACGGCTCCCCCGATGCCGCCTGGGGCCAGATACCGGCGGTATGATCCACATAGTAGGCGTCAATACCGGATTCTTTCAGTTCTTCCATGCTCATCCCCCGTGTCAGCTGATGGACGATGGTACAGACCATTTCCAGGTGCGCCAGTTCTTCAGTACCTATGTCGGTCAGCACCGCCATACACTCCTTATACGGCATGGCGAACCTCTGCGACAGATAACGCATGCTGGCGCCCAGCTCCCCATCGGGACCTCCCGACTGCGAAAAGATAGGATTTACGGTGCCTGATCCAGTCCCAGATCCTCCCGGAGAAAATCCGGGAGTTCCGAAAGGGCAAGATCATAGTTTTGATAATCGTACTCATTCTGCGCCCCCGCAAGTGTCACCCTTGCCCCGACCCCGTAGACATAGAGCGAGTCCGTATCATAATACCAGTCTGCCCGCCTGCTTCTCAGGCAGGGAAGGATCTGGCGGATCTCTTCCGGATCTGTATAGGTGTATGTCGTTACCTGTCCGCTGTACTCGTCGTCATAATCGTCCACGTCCACTGTTATCACTGTCGACGGATCACACACCGTCTGTATTCCCAAGTCATCGAGAGCTGCCAGCGTACGTTCATAGTCCGCATACACAGGATAAGACCCCAGCGTGCTGTCATAGTCGCCATACCAGGAATCTCTCTCGATCCGGAAACTTAAGGTCCCGATCTCCTGCGTAAAACTGTCGGCCAGAGACGCGTCCCTGAGGTCTGCGGTGAACGCTTCATAGACTCTTTCCATATCCTGGGCGGACAGTGTCTGTTCGTATACCTGCCCCAGGAAATCCCGGTAATGGATTCCTTTGTAGTATTCCAGATGTTCTTCGTCCGTCAGTATGGAGAAACTGCCCTCCTTGTATTCTTCCGAATCATACACCTGGGCCAGAAGGCGTACCTGTTCTTCATTGCATTGCGGATACTGCCGATAGATTTTTCGCCCGCTTTTAGTGGAAAAACAAACCGTTATCCAACTCCCATCCATCTGCTGCTCATTGTTGTACGCCTCCAGAGTCTGAATGCTCTCTGCCGCCAGATCGTATGCCGCGTCCAGATTCGTCAGACGCATATGATTCATCCGGTAAGAATTCATGGATTCATAGTACGGAAGTCCGTCCTCTCCCCAGCTGTAGGCGTCCTGCTCTGTGTCCAGCATGCTTACATTTACCGCCATATATGCCAGAGAATCTTTACGGGGCAGGTAAGCATCGTATCCCGTCAGATCCTGCACGAATACCAGCAGTATAAATCCGGAAACTGCCAGACACAGGGCAGAACTCTTCCAGTGGGCAAACCCCTGCCGGAAGGAAAGCGCCGTCACCATCTCCATGAAAACGCTGGAGATCAGCCAGAGCACCACGATTCCAAAGAGGTACCATCCCATGCTCATCCTCATGGAATAAAAGAACCAGCCTCCCATCAGGCCCGCCGGAACGCACACCAGGAACTTGAGCGGCAGCCGCATCCAGGGAAACGCCAGCGCCCGGTCCGAAGCCTCCGACGGACGCGCCCGGTACAAAAGCAGCGCAAGCGCGCTGAACCCGGCAGCGATCAGGAGACCGGTCAGTACATGCACAGGCCATCCTTCCCCATACACCGTCAGACCTGTATAAAAACTCAGCGGAGACAGAATCGTCCCGGTATCTTCCAGCCAGGAACTATGCACATAGGTGCACAGGAAGGAATCCATCAGGCACACCCTCAGAAACCGCACAAAAATACCATATAAATACAGAAAACCGATCATCAGGATATTGACCGGCAGATTTCCCGTCAGGAACGTGGCCGCAAGCGCGATGGAATACAGCATCAGATACGCCGTCATATGACCGGCAAACATGCACGCGGCGCTCCGCAGCACCTCTCCTGTCACGCCGCCCCCGGCAGCGGCCAGTAAAAGCGTAAACAGCAGATTGATCCCAAAAGACAGCAGATAGATCAGGATCCCGTTCACATATTTGGCAGCGAACAAGGCCTCTCTCCGGACCGGCAGGCTGTGATAATAATCCGTACCGGATCTCTTATGCAGATAGGTAAATCCTCCCGGCGCGCAGATACATGCCGCCGCCACCGTAACGAAAGGCAGCATCAACGACCCGCTTGAGCGGAACAGCTCCTCCGCCGTTCTCATGGCGCGGATCGGATCTGTTCCAATCTGGCTTCCCAGCATCAGCAGGTATGCGGCGGGCAGGCACAGAAAAAATACGATAAATCCCAGCAGAAGACTCCACGCCCGCTGCTTAAAGTCTGTCTTCAGAATCCTAGCAAATAATTTTCCGGACATCATATCCCGCCACCTCCGTTTCACTGATAAAGATCTCCTCCAAAGACAGGGGCAGGAGTTCATAAAACACCGGCTCCGCGGCGCGGATCTTCGCCTCCGCCGTCTCACGGTCTCCCCTCAGCGTCACTGTATGAAGCATCCCCCTGCGGTCGTCGGTGAGGATTTCCAGCGGCGCAAAAAGTTCCTGTGCCGGGACCTCTTCTTTCAGCACAAACTGCACCTTGTGTATATTCAGTTTCATGTTTTCCAGTTCGCCGGACAGCAGGATGCCGCCCGCATGCAGGAGACCCACATCCTCACAGATATCTTCCAGTTCCCGAAGGTTATGGGACGCGATGACCGGGGTAAAACTCCGCTCTTCCATCTCGCCCGCGAAAAGGCTTTTTGTCGCCTGGCGCATCACTGGGTCCAGACCGTCGAACGCCTCGTCGCTCAGAAGGTAGGAAGCTCCTGAGCAGATCCCACAGATGATGGACACCTGTTTCTTCATTCCTTTGGAAAAGGTAGCGATCTTTCTCCTTTCATCCAGTCCGAAGCTCTCAAAAAGTTTCCGGCAGCGTTCCATCTGAAAATCCGGATAGAACAGCCGGTAGTGGGACGCTGTCTCCAGCGGCGTGGCTCCCGGAAGGAAATACTGCTCGTCCGATATATAGAACATACGGCTCTTCGTCTGCGGCCTCTCGTATACCGGCTCTCCGTCCACGAAAACCGTTCCTTCATCCGGTCGCAGCACTCCTGACAAAAGCCGAAGGAATGTACTCTTTCCGGCTCCGTTGGTTCCCACCAGGCCGAAGACTGCCCCGTCCCGGATCTTTGTGGTGATATGGTTGACTGCCAGAATCTCTCCGAAAGATTTGGCCAGCCCTGTTGTCTCAATCATGGCTTCTCCCCTCCTTCACACCGATCGATCACGTTTTTCAGAAGCCGCGGATCCATCCCCAGGCGCATGGCCCTTTCTGCAAGCCCCCGCTGTTCTTCCAGGATATTCTCCCTCTGCTCTTCCAGATATTCTGTCCTCTGCGAGACAAAGCTCCCCTTTCCCGGGACCGAATAGGTGTAGCCTTTCCGTTCCAGTTCCTGATACGCCCGTTGAATCGTGTTGGGATTGATAGACAGATCCATAGCCAGGCTGCGCACGGAAGGCAGCTGGCTCTCCGGCGGCAGTACGCCCCGGATGATCAGCTCCGCGATCTTTTCCGCCACCTGCTCGTAGATCGGCCTCCGTTCCGAATAATCTATGAGGATCATATCCATTCCTCCGTTCCTCTGTATTAATCATCTTAGTACAGTTAGTATACTATACGCGGCAGCTTCTGTCAATTTAAGAATCCCCGGCATCTGACACCAGTTCCCGGACAGACTCCTGCATCCATGATCCCGCCGTCCCGCAAAAAACTGCGGCGCCGCAGACAGTACCCGCCTGCGCGCCGCAGTCTTTTACAGAAAGGACGTTATCCCTCGTAATATGCTTTCAGATAGATTTCTTTGATCTCGGACATCAGCGGATATCTCGGGTTCGCGCCGGTACACTGGTCATTGAAAGCGTTCTCCACCATCTCGTCCAGCGTTGCCAGGAAATCTTCTTCCTTGACGCCGTAATCTTTGATCGTTCTCTTGATGCCGACCTTCTCTTTCAGTTCCGCAATCGCCTTGATAAAGTTTTCAAATACTTCATCGTCGTCTTTGCCCGGAATACCGACGAATCTCGCCACTTCGCAGTATCTCTCCTTCGCGTGCGGATACGGATACTGGGAGAACGTACCCATCTTTACCGGAGCCGGATCCGCGTTGTAGCGCATCACCAGTTCGATCAGCAGCGCGTTGGCCACGCCGTGGGGCAGATGATGGTAAGCGCCCAGTTTGTGCGCCATGGAATGGCAGACGCCCAGGAACGCGTTGGCAAACGCCATACCTGCCATCGTGGACGCATTGGCCATCTTCTCTCTGGCGGTCGGATCGCCCGCGCCCTTCTCGTATGCGCGCGGCAGATAGGTAAAGATATTTTTTGTCGCCATCAATGCCAGTCCGTCGGTGAAGTCCGTCGCCATGATCGACACATACGCCTCCAGCGCATGGGTCAGCGCGTCGATACCGGAAGCGCTGGTCAGGCCCTTCGGCTGCGTCATCATGAAATCTGTATCAATAATCGCCATATTCGGAAGCAGCTCATAATCCGCGATAGGCCACTTGGTTCCAGTCTCCGCATCGGTGATGATCGCGAACGGCGTCACCTCGGAACCGGTACCGGAGGAAGTGGGCACCGCCACAAACATGGCCTTCTCGCCCATCTTCGGGAATACATAGACTCTCTTGCGGATATCCATGAAATCCATGGCCAGATCTTCGAACCTGCATTCCGGATGCTCATACATGAGCCACATGATCTTGCCAGCGTCCATGGCGGAACCGCCGCCCAGGGCGATGATCACATCCGGCTCGAAGGCTCGGAGCTGCTCCACGCCCTTCTGTGCCGTCTGCAGGGTCGGGTCCGGAGCGACCTCATGGAAACACGCATATGTAATGCCCATCTCGTCCAGCTTGTCCGTGATCGGCTTCGTCATACCGCTGCCGAACAGGAAACCGTCCGTCACGATAAACGCTTTCTTTTTGTTGTAGTATGTTTTCAGCTCGTCCAGCGCCACCGGAAGGCAGCCCTTTTTGAAATAAACCTTCGGCGGGGTCTTGAACCAGAGCATATTTTCTCTCCTTTCGGCAACGGTCTTGATATTGATCAGATGCTTCACATTTACGTTCTCGGAGATCGAATTGCCGCCATAGGAACCGCAGCCCAGAGTCAGCGACGGGGGCAGCTTGAAATTGTACAGATCTCCGATTCCGCCGTGGGACGAAGGTGTATTTACCAGAATACGGCAGGTCTTCATGCGCGCCGCATGCATTGCCATCTTCTCGGTCTGGGACGGATGAATATAGAGCGACGAAGTATGTCCGTATCCTCCATCCGCAATCAGCTGCTCGGACATATCCAGCGCCGTTTCAAAATCAGGAGCTTTATAAAGTGCCAGTACCGGAGAAAGTTTCTCGTGAGCGAACGGCTCGGAGATATCCACAGAAGTCACCTCGCCGATCAGAATCTTCGTCTCCGGCGGCACCTGGAAGCCTGCCAGCTCCGCGATCGTGGCCGCTTTCTGTCCTACGATCTTCGCGTTTACCGTGCCTGCTTCCGTCAGAAGTATTTTTCGCATCTTATCCAGTTCCTCCGGACTGAGCACATGACAGCCGCGCTTCACAAACTCCGCTTTGACCTCGTCGTAAATGTCCGCCAGGGCGGTCACAGACTGCTCAGACGCACAGATCATGCCATTGTCAAATGTCTTGGAATGAATCACGGAATACACAGCCGTCTGGATATCGCAGCTGCTGTCCATGATAACCGGCGTATTGCCCGGACCCACGCCGATGGCGGGTTTTCCCGAAGAATATGCCGCCTTGACCATGCCGGGACCTCCTGTGGCGAGGATCACATCCGCCGACTTCATCAGCATATTGGAAAGCTCCAGCGTAGGCTCCTCAATCCATCCGATAACGCCTTCCGGTGCTCCGGCTTTCACCGCGGCGTCCAGTACAACCTTTGCCGCTTCGATCGTACATTTCTTTGCGCGAGGATGGGGGCTGATCAGGATCGCGTTCCTGGTCTTCAGGCAGATCAGGCATTTGAAGATCGCCGTGGAAGTAGGATTCGTGGTCGGGATCACCGCTCCAACCAGTCCCATGGGTTCCGCGATCTTTTTGATGCCGTAGGAAGTGTCTTCCTCGATCACGCCGCAGGTCTTCACATTTTTATAGGAGTTGTACATATACTCTGCCGCGTAATGATTCTTGATCACCTTGTCTTCGACTACGCCCATACCGGTCTCCTCGCACGCCATCTTTGCCAGCGGAATACGCTGTTTGTTGGCTGCCATCGCCGCCTCGAAAAAGATCCTGTCTACCTGCTCCTGAGTGAAGGTGGCAAACACCTTCTGTGCTTCTTTCATGGCCTCGATCTTCTGCTGAAGCAGTTCCACCGCGCTCATGGGCTCCTCTGCCCTGCTCTCTTCCTTTCTTGCCATAAATTACCTCCTTTATAATGGTTTAAAGACATATGCGATGCATATGATTTCTATACGAGAATACGGAGGCGAATGTCCTTCTCCTCCGTATTCTTTGCTTCATTCTACCATGTCTTTATGTTGTTGAAAAGAGGTTTTCCGATAATTAAATTATTAACAAGAAAGTTTTCAGAAAATCAACATCTGAGCATGCCCACACAGAAATTCCTCCCGGATCAGTTCCATCTCTTCCTTCCGCGGATCTTCAGAAGCAGAATCAGCATGGGAAAGATTTCCAGTCTTCCTGCCAGCATATCAAACGTGAGCACCAGCTTGGACAGATTGGAATAGATGGAAAAATTCCGGACGGGTCCCACCTGATTCAGTCCCGGTCCCACATTATTGAATGCGGAAGCCACTGCCGAGAAATTCGTTATGCCGTCGAAATTGTCCAGCGATACCAGCAGGACAGAAGTCACGAAAATGATCAGATAAGCTACCATAAACACATTAACGGATCTCATCGTCTCATGTTCCACTATTTTGCCCTCGAAACGGACTTTTCGCACATTCCGGGGATGAAGGATATAAGCCAGTTCTTTCAGCACAGACTTTGCCATAATCACAATCCTTGATACCTTGATGCCGCCTCCCGTGCTGCCCGCGCACGCGCCGATAAACATCAGAAGCAGCAGGATCTCCCTGGAAAATTCCGGCCAAAGGTCAAAGTCCACGCTGGCGAAACCGGTAGTCGTGATGATGGACGCCACCTGAAAGGCCGCGTGAAGCACCGTCTCGCCTATATTTCCAAATATATGGCAGATATTAAACGAGATCATGATCACCGCCGCCGCTATAATGCCCAGGTAAGCGCGGACTTCCTCGCAATGCACCGCTTCTTTCCATTTTTTACAATAAATCAGGAAATACACGTTGAAATTCACACCAAAAAGAATCATGAAAACCGTCAGAATAATCTGAACTGCCGTATTATAATCCGCGCATCCGCTGTTGAGCACGGAAAAACCTCCGGTGCCGGCGGTGGCAAACGTAAGATTAATCGAGTCGAATACCGGGCATCCGAACAGAATCATAAGAATCATCTGGAGCACAGTCAGAAAAAGATAGATTACATACAAAATCTTCGCCGTACTCCTTACCCTCGGAACCAGTTTGCCCACGGACGGCCCCGGGCTTTCAGCCTTCATCAGATACATACCGGACGCTCCCATAGGAAGAATCGCCAGCATAAAAACCAGCACCCCCATACCGCCGATCCAGTGGGAGAAACTTCTCCACATCAGAATAGAACGGGGCAGCGCTTCCACATCCGTGGCCACCGTCGCGCCTGTGGTCGTGAAGCCGGACACGATCTCAAAGAGCGCATCAAAGGGATTCGGATAAGCGCCGCTCACACACAGGGGAATCGCTCCGACAATACTCATGACGATCCAGCACAAAGCTACTGTCGTATAACCTTCCGAAGAGAAGATCGTGGCGTCCTCCGGCCGTTTTCCTCTCACCAGCCGGCCTGCCGCCAGACAAAACAGCGCCGTTGCCCCAAATACCTGCAGACATCCCCATTCCTGATAGACAACCGCCGTCAATATGGGGATCAAAAATAAAGCCGCCTCTATCTGCACCAGGGCGCCGACAATATAACGCATCATTTTCAAATTCATAACTGTTTTCCCGTCCTTATCTGCTGTACAAAGAAGCAGTCTCCTGCTTTTTCAATACGTCCTTGATATCTTTCAGCTCTCCGCATCTGGTCGTGATCACGACTACGGAATCCCCTGCCATCAAAGTGTCCTGTCCTCTGGGGAGGATCGTCTTTCCCTTCCGGTTGATGGCGCAGATCAGCAGATGCGACTTCAGTTCCAGTTCCTGCAAAGGTATGCCTGTGACATCTCCGCTTTCCTTAATAATGAATTCCAGCGCTTCTGCCCTGCCGTCCGCCAGACGGTACAGTGTCTCCACATTGCTTCCGATGGAATTCTGCATGGCGCGCACATACTGGAGAATACTCTCTGCTGTAATATGCTTAGGGTGGATCAGGCTGCCGATATCCAGCGTGTCTATGATCGTGTCATAAGTATCATGATTCACTTTTGTGATCTTCTTTGCATGACTCATACTCTTGGCATACAGAGAAAGCATAATATTCTCCTCGTCCATATCTGTCAGCGCTACAAACCCTTCCGCGTCGCGCAGTCCCTCTTCCTCCAGAAGCCCCTGATCCGTACCGTCGCCCTGGATGATCATGGCCTGCGGAAGCAGTTCGCAGAGTTCTTCACAATGCCTCATATCCTTTTCAATAATCTTCACTTTGATCTTCATGGCGAGAAGCCTGCGCGCCAGATAATATGCCGTCTTGCTGCCTCCGATGATCATGGTGTTTTTCACCTGATTGGTCTGTACACCCATCAATTTGAAAAAACGGCTTGCGTTCAAAGGAGAAGCCACAATAGAAATCGTGTCATTCGCCTGGAGTTCCATTTCTCCATCCGGGATTATAACCCTTCCTCCCCTCTCTACGATGCAGACCAGCGCCTCGCATTGGGTCAGCTCCGAAATATCTTTCAGTTTTCTGCCGGCAAGCGGGCTGGATTTCTCCACCCGGAAGCGCAGCAGCTCGATCCTTCCTCTGGCAAACGTATTGATCTCGATGGCCGAAGGAAAACGCAGCAGCCGGGCAATCTCCGAAGCTGCCGCGAACTCCGGATTAATCACCATCGACAATCCCAGTTCTCCCTTTATATGACCGATTTCCTGATGATATACAGGATTCCGCACTCTGGCTATCGTCTTGCATCCTCCTGCTTTTTTCGCGATCAGGCAGCAGAGCAGATTGACTTCATCCGCATTGGTCACTGCGATCAGCAGATCCGCTTCATCAATTCCTGCTTCTTTCTGAATATTATAACTGGCTCCGTTGCCGACGACCCCGCGTACATCCGCTTCATCCGCCATGTGCCGGACTACGTCTGTCTTCTGGTCGATCACCGTAATGTCATGCCCTTCCCTGCTAAGCTGTTCCGCCAATGTGGAACCTACTTTCCCGCATCCGGCTATGATAATGTTCATGCTTTCTCTATCCTCCCGAATTCTTGACAAAATCTTAATTGTTTTTTTTCTGTCTTTACGAAATCTTAATCCAATATAGCACCACCTGTCGAAAACCGCAACAAAATGAACAGGATCTTAACATCCTCTTTGCAAATAGCCGTCCCTTGCCCCATATATTAGACATAAAACCGGAACAGCCGCTCCGGCGGCAGTTAAAGGATTATGCAGACAGGCGCAGCTTATATCCGTGTATCTACAGAGGAACAGACAGAATATTCACCCGACAGCCAGCTTGGCAGGATTCGGGATTACGCAGACGCTCATCAGATTCTTCTCCCGGAAAAATACATCTATCTGGACGAAGGAATCAGCGGCCGGCATGCGCGGACGCGTCCCGCCTTCATGCGCATGATTTCTGACGCAAAAGAAAAACCCCGTCCTTTCGATGTGATCTTGTTATGGAAATTCTCCCGTTTCGCCAGGAACCGCCAGGACAGCATCCTGTACAAGTCCATGCTGCGCAAAGAATGCGGCATTGAAGTGATCTCCATCACCGAACAGCTCTCCAAAGATCCCACCTCTATACTCATTGAAGCTCTGCTGGAAGCTATGGACGAATACTACAGCCTCAATCTGGCGGAAGAAGTCCGGAGAGGTATGAATGAAAAGTTCTCCCGTGGAGGCGTCGTCTCTGTCCCTCCTTTCGGCTATCGCATGGGAGACGGCCACTTTGTCCCGGATCCTGAAAAAGCCTCTCTGATCCCCCAAATTTTCCAGGATTATCTGGCCGGCAAATCCTCCCGGCAGATTGCCGCTGCACTCAACGCCGCAGGCATACGCACTAACCGGGGCAAGCCATTTCAAAGCCGCACTGTCGACTATATTCTCTCCAATCCGACCTATACCGGCAAACTGCGCAGACGGATGCATCCCGGACAGCAGGAGATGACCCTGACAGCAGGAGAACATATTCCTCTGATATGTGAAGAGGTTTTTCTGTCTGTCCAGCAGACACTTGCTTCCAGACGGCGCTGTCTTCCGCCTCACGCGCGCCAATCCCCTGCCGATTTCATGCTCCGCGGCCTGGTACGGTGCGGAAATTGCGGTGCCACACTCACCCAGTCCGTCAGAGGCAAATATCTGCAATGCTGCCGCTATGCCAGGGGGCAGTGCTCTGTCAGCCACTCGGTGTCCCTTGCCTGGCTTAACGACAAAGTCCTGGAACAGCTGGAAACAGCCCCCGCATGTCCTGCCCGGTTAAAGCGCTCTCTTCCTATTCTGCGCTCCGACAAAATCTCTGAAAATGAAAAAAACGAGCTTCTCCGCTCATTTTTGTCTCAGATCGTTTTCCGGCGCCCGGACAATACCATCACTCTATCTTTTTGCAGTCGGGACCTCCGAACTGGGAGATGATCAGCCGTGCCATCTTAGGATTTGCCTTGGTAATATTAATCGGATACTCCAGTCTTTTTTCATAATTCCACATCTAGCACGCGCCTCCTTCCCAGGGCCAGGGCTGGTTAATCCATTCCCACTGCTCCTGCCCTGCGGGAGCGGTGTCCAAGGTCAACGGTCCGTAGATCGCCGCATAGTCGTCCAGCGCCTGTCTCCGAAGCTGGCTGTATTCGCGGAAATAAGCGAGCGCTGTTGGATCTGCGGGATGGGTGTCCAGGTACAGATTGGCTTCCACCACCGCGAAGCTGACCATATTGATCCAGGACAGCATTTGTTTCCTGGTAGGCTGTCTCTGTGCCATTACCTGCACCCTCCCCTCACACCCAGAAACGGTTTATCCAGTTCCGGGAAGATCGTACCGCAGGCGAGCGCTTTATCCAGATCGTATACTCTGTGCCAGTGCTGCCAGGGCACATATGCCATTGCCGGCGGAAAATTATTTTCCCTGTTCATTCCTCTGGTACAGGAACATCTCTGATATTCTTCCAACTTTCAAAATCCTTTCTGTTTTTTCCTCATTTTATCCTATGTCATGCAAAAAAAAGCGTGAAAAAATGGTGCGGCCAAAAAGCCGCACCGCCGTTATCATTATTTTCAAAATTTACTTTCGATGTTCATGCGTAAACAGGTGATCCTGACAATACTCATAATTTCCAACACATTTGGAGCAGAAGCGGAATTCCAGGTCATCCCCGTCCGCCTCCGTCCTGCCGCACACTGCGCAGCGATGATGGGCGCTCTTCTGGGAAGCCGTGCGGACTTTCTTCGCATAAGTCCTCTTTCTCTGTACCTGTTTCGGAGAAAACTTGTTCCGGTTCGCAGACAGGTAAAAAATCAGGAAATTCAAAAGCGATACCAGCGCCGCCACGCTGGTGCCCACAGACGGAAAAATTCCGACCTGCATCAGGGCCATTCCGGAAGGGCTGAACGGGCTGACAATGAATCCGGATACGATCGCCACTGCAAAATAGAGTCCGTAAAAAATGCCGATCCATTTACACTTGATCGGAAGAATAAAGAACAGCAGGAATTCCACATCCGGATACAAAAATGCAAATGCCAGCAGCAGAGAAGAATTCAGGTAATAAGTCCCCAGTGAAAGATTCCATCCAAAAACCAGGTAAACAACCAGGCATGCGATCACATGCAGAAGTACTCCCGAAAAGAAATACAGATTAAACCGGAATGCTCCCCACTGATATTCCAGCATCCTTCCCATAAAATAATACATATATAATGAGAACAGGATAAAAATAAAACTTCCTGTAGGCGGCATCAGCAAGAAAGTGAATATCCTCCAGATCTGCCCATGCAGAATAGCCGCCGCATCCAGACACAGCCACTGCTCATAGAAACCATACGCCACGATATTCAGTACGAATCCCACCGCATATAGTATAATGATATAATACATCAAATTGTGGATCGCGTATTTTCCGAACCTGCGTTCCAGCTTATCAATCCAGTTCATATGATAGAAACATTCCTTTCCCGCCGGCCTGCGGCCTGCCATAGTATAACTGTGCATCCAGCCGATCTTCCGGCCGGATGCACGTTCAAGTCACATTATAGATTTTCCCAGGCTGTTTGTCAATGAACTGGGATTGATTTATACATCCGCAAATCTTTACAAAATTTTTATGGACTCATCCGCATACTTTTCATATAATATACCGTGGTTCAAAATGAAATCAAATTACAGAAGAAAAGATGTGAGGTGAAAGCAGAAAAGCTGCCAATTATGAACAAATGTTACCGTTTGGGAATCGATATCGGTTCCACTACCGTTAAGATTGCAGTTCTGAATCCGGAAAACCGCATTCTGTTTTCCGATTATGAAAGACATTTTGCAAATATCCAGGAAACGCTCGCCATGCTCCTGGAGCGCGCCGTGGAAGCCCTGGGTCCCATGGACGTATATCCGGTCATCACCGGATCCGGCGGGCTGACCCTGGCGCAATATCTGGATATTCCGTTTGCACAGGAAGTCGTTGCCGTTTCCGAGGCGCTGCAGACCTTCGCCCCGAAAACCGACGTGGCCATCGAGCTGGGCGGGGAAGACGCCAAGATCATTTATTTTGAAGGAGGAAACGTGGAGCAGCGTATGAACGGCATCTGCGCCGGCGGCACCGGTTCCTTCATCGACCAGATGGCGTCCCTTCTGCAGACCGACGCTCCTGGCCTGAACGAATATGCCAAAAGCTACAAATCCATGTATTCCATCGCGGCACGGTGCGGCGTCTTCGCAAAGACCGACATCCAGCCTCTGATCAATGAAGGAGCGACCAAGGAAGATCTGGCTGCATCTATTTTTCAGGCTGTTGTCAACCAGACCATCAGCGGTCTGGCCTGCGGAAAGCCCATCCGGGGACATGTGGCGTTCCTGGGAGGACCGCTTCATTTCCTCTCCGAACTTCGGTCCGCGTTTATCCGGACTTTGAATCTGGACGAGGAACACACGATCATCCCGAAATTTTCCCACCTGTTCGCAGCGTCCGGCTCCGCGCTCCTGTCCAAGCAGGAAAAAGCAATTCCGGCACAGGATATCATCGCAAAGCTGCACAGCAAGATACAGATTGCCTTCGAGGTAGAACGTCTGGATCCGCTGTTCCGCAACCAGGAAGAATTTGATGCCTTTGAGACCCGCCATTCCAGGGCGAAGGTACAGAAACGCAGCCTGGAAGATTATGAAGGGAACTGTTTCCTGGGCATCGACGCCGGATCCACCACCACCAAGATCGCGCTGGTGGGCGAGGATGGTTCCCTGCTCTACTCTTTCTACAACAACAACAACGGAAGCACTTTACATATCACACTGGAAGCATTGAAGGACCTGTTTTCCAAACTTCCGGAAAAAGCGCATATTGTCCGTTCCTGCTCCACCGGCTACGGGGAAGCGCTTGTAAAAGCCGCCCTGATGCTGGACGAAGGCGAAGTGGAGACAATCTCCCACTACTATGCGGCACAGTTCTTCGATCCGGATGTGGACTGCATCCTGGACATCGGCGGTCAGGATATGAAGTGCATCCACATTAAAAATCATACCGTAGACAACGTACAGCTCAACGAGGCATGTTCCTCCGGCTGCGGTTCCTTTATCGAGACCTTTGCAAAATCCCTGAATCTTTCCATTCAGGATTTCGCGCAGGCGGCTCTGTTCGCCGAGAATCCCATTGACCTGGGAACCCGCTGTACTGTATTTATGAATTCCCGTGTGAAACAGGCGCAGAAAGAGGGCGCGGGCGTGGACGACATCTCCGCCGGCCTTGCCTACTCCGTCATCAAGAACGCGCTGTTCAAGGTTATCAAAATATCGGATGCATCATCCCTCGGGAAACACATCGTCGTCCAGGGCGGCACGTTCTACAATAACGCGGTTCTGCGCAGCCTGGAAAAGATCGCCGGATGTGAAGTCATCCGTCCGGACATTTCCGGAATCATGGGTGCATTCGGCGCGGCGCTGATCGCCCGTGAGCGTTATGAAGGCCAGCAGACGACCATGCTGTCCAGAGAAGAGATGGAGAAACTGGAATACTCCACTTCCATGACCAAGTGCCGCGGCTGCACCAACAACTGCCGTCTGACCATCAATAAATTCTCCGGCGGACGGCGCTACATCTCCGGCAACCGCTGCGAACGGGGACTTGGAAAAGAGAAGAACGAGCATCACGCACCGAACTTGTTTGAATATAAAAACCAGCGTCTGTTCTCCTACGAACCGCTGACAGACGAGGAAGCCTCCCGCGGACTGGTGGGAATTCCGAGAGTCCTGAACATGTACGAAAACTATCCGTTCTGGTTCACGTTTTTCACCAGGCTGGGATACCGGGTAGTACTGTCGCCCATCTCCACGCACGAGATTTACGAGCAGGGCATCGAATCGATCCCCAGCGAGTCCGAGTGTTATCCGGCAAAGCTGGCGCACGGCCATGTAAAATGGCTCCTGCAGCACAACATCCCGTTCATTTTTTATCCGTGCATTCCGTATGAGCGCAACGAGTTCAAGGATGCCAACAACCATTACAACTGCCCGATCGTCACTTCATACGCGGAAAACATCAAGAACAATATGGAAGAACTGCGGTCCGACCGCTTCGACTTCCGCAACCCGTTCCTGAGTTTTGAAAGTCTGGAGATCCTGACGAAGCGGTTAATCGAAGAATTTGAAGGGGAGAAAGGCATGACGGCGGAGGAAATCACCGAAGCCGCGGAGGCAGCATGGGAAGAACTGCGCCAGACACGCCTGGATATCTGCAAAAAAGGGGAAGAAACACTGAAATGGATGGAGGAGAACCATGCCCACGGCATCGTGCTGGCAGGACGCCCCTACCATATTGACAATGAAATCAACCATGGTATCTCAGAGATGATCAACAGCTACGGGCTGGCAGTCCTGACCGAGGACAGCGTCTCCCATCTTCACGAAGAGGAACGCCCCCTGCGTGTCATGGACCAGTGGATGTATCACTCCCGCCTGTATGCGGCGGCAAATTTTGTGAAGACCAGGGACGATCTGGATCTGGTGCAGCTCAATTCCTTTGGCTGTGGACTGGATGCAGTCACCACCGATCAGGTAAATGAGATCCTGACAGGTTCCGGCAAGATTTACACCTGCCTGAAAATCGACGAGGTAAGCAACCTGGGCGCGGCGCGTATCCGTATCCGCTCCCTGCTGGCGGCGATCCGGGTACGGGAAAAGAACCAGGAAAAGCGGACCGTCGTATCTTCCGCTTACCAGCGGGTCATCTTCACGGAAGAGATGCGCAAAGATTACACGATTCTCTGCCCGGATATGTCGCCGATCCACTTCAATCTGCTGGAAACGGCGTTCCGCTCCTGCGGCTATCACATCGATGTGCTTCCCCGCGCAGGAAGAACCGCAGTGGATCTGGGACTGAAATATGTGAACAACGACGCCTGCTACCCGTCCCTGATCGTCATCGGTCAGATTATGGAAGCAGTGCTGTCCGGTAAATACGACCTGAACAAGACCGCCATCCTGATCTCCCAGACCGGAGGCGGATGCCGGGCCTCCAACTACATCGGCTTTATCCGCCGGGCGCTGGAAAACGCGGGACATCCCAATATCCCGGTCATCTCCATCAACCTGAGCGGCCTGGAGAAAAACCCCGGCTTCAAGTTCACGCCGGAGATGCTGTTTAAAGGCATCTACGCTCTTGTATTCGGAGATCTTTTTATGCGGGTACTCTATCACACCCGGCCTTATGAATCTGTTCCTGGCGAGGCCGACCGGGTGCATGAACAGTTAAACGAGCGCTGCAAGTCGTTCCTTATGAAAAAGCATCCGAGCTGGAAAGGATTCAAGCGGCTCTGCAGCGAGATTGTAGAAACATTTGACAATATACCGGTGACCAATGAAGTCAAACCGCGCGTGGGCATTGTGGGCGAGATCCTGGTAAAATTCTCGCCATCCGCCAATAACGGACTGGTTGACCTTCTGGAAGCCGAGGGGGCTGAAGCAGTTGTTCCGGATCTGATGGACTTCCTGCTTTACTGTTTCAAAAACACGGAGTTTAAAGCGCACTATCTGGGGAAGAAAAAATCAGGAGCCATGATGGGGCGCCTGGGCATCCGGGCTCTGGAATTTTTCCGCGCTCCGGCCAATAAAGCCCTGAAGAAAAGTATCCACTTTACTCCTTCTTCCAATATCGACCACATGGCAGATATGGCGAAAGACATCGTTTCTTTAGGAAATCAGACCGGCGAAGGTTGGTTCCTGACAGCCGAAATGCTGGAGCTGATCGAAGGCGGCACGCCGAATATCGTCTGCACACAGCCGTTTGCCTGCCTGCCGAACCATATCGTCGGAAAAGGTGTGATCAAGGAACTGCGCCGCCGCCACCCATCCTCCAATATTGTGGCTATCGACTATGATCCCGGCGCCAGCGAAGTGAACCAGCTCAACCGGATAAAACTCATGCTGAGCAGCGCGTTCAAGAATCTTCACAAAGAAGAAAAGGAAGAACAGAGAAAAGAAGCATAACAGGCATTGCCTGAAACCCCAAAAACGGAACTGTGTCAAAACAGTTCCGTTTTTTCAAATGAATAAAAAATCTGTTGTAAACTCAGAGCAGCCTCTTGATCGTCCTCACCAGCTCATCGATGTCCAGCGGCTTCGCCACATGCGCATTCATACCGTATTCCAGACAGCGGCTGACGTCCTCTGCAAACGCGTCTGCCGTCATGGCAATAACCGGAATCTCTTTTCCGTCCGGACGTTCTTCCAGATTCCTGATGGCTTTCGCCGCCTCATATCCATCCATCACAGGCATACGAAGGTCCATAAGGATGGCCTTATAATATCCCGGTTCATTTTCCATGAACATATCTACGCACTGGCGGCCGTTTTCCGCCCACTCCAGCTCAAATCCTCTTGCGGACAATAATTCATTTGCAATCTCCCAGTTAATATCATTATCCTCCGCCACCAGAAGGCGTACTCCGCCAAAGTTCTCTTCCGCCTCCACAGGTTCCTCTCTTTGACATTCAGAATCCGTATACGGCTCCAATCCGTAATACAATGCGGATTTGAACAGAGGTTTGGATATAAAACCGCTGATGCCCGCCGCTTTCGCCTCTTCCTCAAAATCAGACCAGTCGTAAGCCGAGATCAGCAGAATCGGAATATGATTCCCGATCTTCCCCCGCATTTCCTTTGCTGTCTCCAAGCCGCCGATTCCCGGCATCTTCCAGTCCAGAAGAACAATGTGATAACCCCGGCCTTCTCTGTCCCGCTCTTCCGCCATCCGCACCGCGGTCTCTCCGTCCAGTGCGTATTCGGCGTGAACGCCAAGTTCGTCCAGGGAATGCACCACATCCCGGCAAAGCTGTTCATCATCGTCCACCACCAGCATATCCCATGCCGGCAGAGACATTTCTTCTTCCGGTACTTCCGCCTTTTCAAAGTCCAGCGTCACATGGAATTCCGAACCCTTTTCCAGCTTACTCTGAACTTCTATGGTTCCTTTCATCTTATCCACAATATATTTTGTAATTGCCATTCCCAGGCCGCTGCCCTCGATCTTCCGTACCCTTCTGGTATCCTCGCGCGCAAACGACTCAAAGATCTTCTTCTGAAACTCAGGCGTCATTCCCATTCCATTGTCTTTCACCCGAAAATGCGTACGTACCCATTTTTCTCCTCTTGGCGAGAGTTCCTGGGTGACCGCGACACTGATGCTTCCGCCTTCCGGAGTAAATTTTACAGCATTTGACAAAAGATTGATCAGTATCTGATTCAGGCGCACTCCATCGCACAACACCTGTTCCGACGAAATATGCTGCACCGAAATATTAAAAGACTGTCCCTTTGCTTTTACCTGAGGCTGGACAATACTGACCAGACTTTCCATAGTTTCCCTCAGGCTGACCAGCTCTGTATTCAGATTCAGTTTACCGCTTTCAATCTTCGACATATCCAGCACATCGTTGATCAGGCCCAGAAGATGCCTGCTGGATAAAGTAATCTTCTGCAGACAGGTTTTCACCTGTTCCGGCTTGTCGATATTGGCGGAAGCAATCGCCGTCATTCCCACAATGGCATTCATGGGGGTGCGGATATCGTGGCTCATATTGGAAAGAAACTCGCTTTTTGCCAGATTGGCCCGTTCTGCTTCTCTCTGGGCCTTTTCTGTCGCTTCTATCTGGCGCCGTGACATTCCCATATAGATAAAAAAGATCACAAGTGTGGCCGCCAGAAGAAGTCCGCATCCGGCGAGTGTCACAGAGATCCGACTTCCTCCCAGGCCCGCCACCGCGTCGTCCAGTCCTCCATGAGGCATGACCGTCACCAGCGTCCATTCTGAGTTCTCCAAATGAGTGCAATACACATGCCTTCTTTCTCCATCTATGGAAAACACCATGGAATACGGTTCTTCTCTGTTTACCGCATTTTTAAGCTCGTCTATGACCTGCTCCGTCTCTCTCTCCCCAAAATCCGCATTGTTCTGAAGCCATTCATAATAATTATTATTCGGTATATCTGAATTCTGTACAACAAAGCTGCCATCCCTGCGGATGATATGGGAAAATACCAGACTTCCGTCTCCGTTTAAAGCAAGCGCCGCATTCAGTTTCTCGATAGGAAGCCCTACTGTCAGCGCCGTGCACCGGCTCCCGTCCGGAAGGGTATATCCCTTTGAATAAGGGAAGCCGACAGAAATCCCATACAGCAGCAAAACATCTCCATTTGCTGTTTCTCCCGTGGCTGCTGTCTGTCTGCCCCCATTCATCTCCTCAATATAAAAATCTTTATTAATAACAGAAACCGGATCGCCGTATATTAAAAATTCTTCTCCTTCCGTATTGTAAAGGGCCATATAAACAAAATCCCTTTTTCTTCCTGCGGACTCCAGCCGCTCCGCCAGCTCGGCGTCAAACGTATCCGCGCCATCAGGCGGTACGATCTCCGTAATCCCCTCTACCTGAAACAGCCGCATTCCTATCAGCGAACTAAAATGACGCTGAAGCTGACTGTTCATTTCTTCCATATAAAGATTGACCACCTGCGTGATTGTGTTTTCGCTTTCCCTGAGCATAAAAGTCGTAATCCATACAAATACGCCGATGCAGAGAAGTATCAGGCCAATCAGGCTTCCCCACAGAAAACGGCTTGTTTTTTTCTTTAACGCTTCCATAATCTCCCCCAGAATGTCGAAGCTCTATTGATTTTCAATCTGCCAGTCGATGGGCGTCAGACCGTGCTCTTTCAGAAATTCATTCGCCTTGCTGAAATGTTTGCATCCGAAAAATCCTCTGTACGCAGAAAGCGGGCTCGGATGCGGAGCTTCCAGGATCAGATGCCGCGGATTATGAAGCATGGCTTTCTTCGCCTGCGCAGGTCTCCCCCACAGCATGAACACAATCGGCCGGTCCTGCTGATCCAAAATACGGATCGCCGCATCTGTGAATTCCTCCCATCCGATTCCCCTGTGAGAATTCGCCTGATGCGCGCGAACAGTCAGCACCGTATTTAAAAGCAGCACACCTTCTCTGGCCCATTTTTCCAGATAACCGTTATTCGGTATATAACAGCCGCAGTCGTCATGCAGTTCCTGATAGATATTTACCAGAGACGGAGGAATCTCCACATCCGGTTTTACGGAAAAACACAGTCCATGGGCCTGCCCGTCCCCATGATACGGATCCTGCCCCAGAATCACCACCTTCACTTCTGAAAGCGGCGTCAGTTCAAACGCGTTAAAAATGTCGTCAGCGGGCGGAAAAATCAGGCGTGTCTGATATTCATGCATCACGGTCTTATATAATTTCGCGTAATATGGCTTCCCAAACTCCGGTTTCAGCGGCTCCAGCCAGTCATTGCTTATCGCTCCCATCTTCTCTCCTCCTATAAACGTACCGGGATATCATAGCCCCGCAGATACTCTTTTACCTGGCTGATCTCCAGTTCCTTGTAATGGAACAGGGAAGCGGCCAGCGCCGCGTCTGCACCCCCGTCTGTCAGCGCCTCTTTGAAATGTTCCAGAGTACCGGCTCCACCGGAAGCGATAACCGGAACCGGCACATGATCCGCCACCGCACGGGTCAGTTCGATATCATATCCCGCTTTGGTCCCGTCGCAGTCCATGCTGGTCAGCAGAATCTCTCCCGCTCCCAGCTCGCTGACTCTCTCGGCCCATTCCACCGCGTCGATTCCCATATCCACACGGCCGCCGTTTTTATAAATATTCCATCCGCTTCCATCGGCGCGTCTTCTGGCGTCGATGGCCACCACCACGCACTGACTGCCGAATTTGTCCGCGGCTTCCCGGATCAGTTCAGGCCTCACGATCGCCGCCGAATTGACGGATATCTTGTCTGCTCCTGCACGCAGGATCGTCCGGAAATCATCTACGGTACGGATACCTCCTCCTACCGTGAATGGAATGAACACCGTCTCGGCCACCCGACTCACCATATCGACCACTGTGTTCCTGTCGTCAGAAGAAGCGGTAATGTCCAGAAATACCAGTTCATCCGCTCCCGCCCGGTCATAGGCCGCCGCAATCTCCACAGGATCTCCCGCGTCCCGAAGATTTACAAAATTCACACCTTTTACCACCCGTCCGTTGTTTACATCCAGACAGGGAATAATTCTTTTAGTCAGCATATCTTCCGTCCTCCTGATTATAACCCGGCAAAATTGTTCAGGATATGAAGTCCCACATCGCTGCTCTTTTCCGGATGGAACTGACAGGCAAACACATTTTCCTGTTCCACAGACGCATGGATCTGCACGCCATACTCCGTTCTGGCTTTCACAATGCTTTCATCCTGCGCCTTCAGGTAATACGAATGCACAAAATACACATAAGGATTCTTCCCCAGGCCCCGGAACAGCCTCCCATCCCCGGACAGCTCCAGACAGTTCCATCCCATGTGCGGGATCTTCCTGCCCTCTCCTTCCGGAATACGCAAAATCTTCCCTTTCAGGATTCCCAGTCCGGATACCCCCGGCGCCTCTTCGCTGGACTCAAATAAAAGCTGCAGTCCCAGGCAGATACCAAGAAACGGCGTTTTACGTTTTACTGCTTCGCGGATCACATCTGTCAGCCCGTACGCTTCCAGATGCTCCATGGCATCTCCAAAAGCACCCACTCCCGGCAGAATTACTTTATCTGCTTTCAGGATCTCTTCCCTGCTGCGGGTGACACATACCTCCTGACCAATATGCAGAAGCGCTTTTTCCACACTCCGGATATTTCCCGCATCGTAATCGATAACCGCAATCATTGCGCCGCCTCCTCTCTGCCTTCTGTAAAAAATACCGCCGGCGGCTGTCCGACGGATACTCCCCGGTCCGCGATCTCGGCAGAAAGCTGCCAGAACCGGTCATGAACCCGGATATACCTGGACTTCTGGTTAAAATAGCAGGTCTTCTCAAAAGGAAACCGGATCACCTCCGGTCTCAGAAATCCTACGCCAAGCTCCAGAATACACAGGTTCTGATTCAATGTAAATCCCAGCCAGTTCAGATACCGGTCCCAGCTTACTGCGTCCTCTCCCTTCTGAAGGGGAGCAGTGATCTGTTCTGAAGACAAACCTGCTTTTTCCAGACTGTCACGGTCTTTTAATGTCACGATAAAATAATCTTTTTTCTGAAGAAGCTCCGAAAGGCTCCGGTAGAATCCGTCCAGATCTCCCTCCAAATCCTCGCCGATTCCCACCAACACCAGATTGGCGCCCCGAACTTCCCTGCATAATTCTGTATATGTCATTTTTTTCATCCTTCCGCAGCGGCGCAGAGCGAATTCCCGCCGCATCTTCCTGTTGAAATCCAGTATAACATGCCCTCATCAATTTTTCCACCGAAACAGACAGAAAAGGGGGATCCTGCCAAACGGCAGAATCCCCGCAGAAGGAAGAAACAATGATTATGCAACGATCTCTTTTGCTCTCTGAGCACAGGATGCAGCATCCTCTGTATACGCATCCGCGCCAATCTCGTCCGCAAATGCCTGAGTAATAGGAGCGCCGCCTACCATAACCTTAATATTGGAACGGAACGGTGCCTCGTTCAGAGCAGTTACCGTATCTTTCAGAGCCGGCATCGTCGTTGTCAGAAGAGCGGAGCAGCATACGATCTTGGTATCCGGATTTGCTTCAACAGTTTCAATAAATTTCTCCTTCGGAACATCTACGCCAAGGTCGATGACTTCGAATCCAGAAGACTCCAGCATCATAGCAACCAGGTTCTTTCCGATATCATGCAGGTCTCCTGCAACGGTTCCGATTACCACTTTGCCGGCAGCTCCTGCCACACCGCTTGCCAGATGGGGTTTCAGTACCTCTACACCTTTTTTCATGGCTCTTGCTGCAACCAGCATCTCCGGAACGAAGATCTCGCCGTTTTTGAATTTCGCGCCAACCTCGTCCATAGCCGCGATCATGCCTTTGTTCAGCACTTCGGTGGGATCACATCCTGCATCCAGCGCTTCCTGAACCGCGCCTGCGATTACTTTTGCTTTTCCCTTTACTACCAGATCATAAACTTCCTGAATTCCTGCCATTTTTTTATCCTCCATTTTTTTATTTTATCTTCAGATCAGCCCTGACTGATCCGTTTTACATATTTATTTTTTCGGTCCAAAGATACCTTCACGATACGCGCTGATATATTCCATACAATAATCATCCTGACCAAGCAGCGCTTCCGTCGCATAGATCACACCCATCATATCCCGGTTGGTCGGATCCAGAATGGCGCTGTCCAGACCCGCGTTCATAGCCAGTACCGTAAATCCAAGGTTGATCATCTTTCTCACCGGAAGGTTAAAAGAAATATTGCTGACCGCCGCCGTAATATGCATATCCGGGCATCTCTTGCGGACCGTATTAATCACTTCCACATTCAGTGCGATACCGTCTTCGGAAGTGCACAGCATTTCTACCAATGGGTCAATATGCATACGGTTATGGGCAACTCCGTATTTTTCCGCCTTCTCAAGAATCTTGTCAAATACTCTCAGACGGTCCGCCGCACTTTTGGGAATTCCCGTGTCGTCGGACAGAAGACAGATCACTTCCCATTTGGTATCTGCGATCAGCGGAAAGATCTTATCAATCTTGTCGCCTTCTCCGGATACGGAATTGATCAGTCCCGGTCTCTTGCAGTATGGAAATACCTGCGCCAGCACGTCCGCGCTGGGGCTGTCTACGGAGATCGGAAGATCCGTCACCTCCTGGATGCAGTCGATCATCCATTTCAGCGTCTCAACTTCTTCTGCTTCCGGCACAGACGCACAGCAGTCAATAAAAGTAGCCCCCGCTTCCGCCTGCATCTTTGCTCTGTTTTTAATGAATTCCGCATCCCTTTTCGCGATAGCGTCAGCCACTACCGGGATGGATCCATTAATCTTCTCACCGATGATTATCATGTATTTTCCTCCTTCTGATGAATATTTATGTAAGATCATCGTTTTTATTGTATAATTTAACCACATCTTGAGTTTATCACAGAGCCTTTTTCTATGCCATATGCACAATCGCTGATTTTTGCCTCCGCTTTCCTACGTTTTGTAGGAAGACCATCTTGCCTGCCGGCCGATTCCCAGGTATAATAGGCTATATAAAATCTACCGACACATTTAAGATAATGAGGTTCCATCCATGAAGTTAAGCGCTCTTTTGATTACTTATCATCTGAAAAAACACTGCACGGTCTCTGTTTCCTCCTGGATTTCCAGTGAACCGCACTTAAAATACCCCCTCCATTATCAGGGAGAAAAAAACCTGGATGAGGGGACTGTCTACGTGGTGGATGATCCTGATTTTCACCTGCCTTCACACCAGTTGTCGAAAATCCTGCTGGTTCTGACCGGAGCCCGGTTCTCCATTTCAGAGCGGGACTACCCTAATCTGTGTATCCTTCCCGAAAAAGTCACAGCCGATGAAGCACTGGCTTTCTTACAGTATATTTTCTCAATTTATGAAGAATGGAACCAGTCTCTTTTTGAATCACGGCTGTCCAATTCTACGATTCAGGATCTGTTGGATCGCACTGCGCGTGTTATATCCAATCCTATGATGGTCATCGGCATGGATTTTACTGTCGTCGCATCCAGAGGCTACCGACTGAACGGTCTTCGAAATTCCGTGCTGGGTTCTACCGAAGAAACCCGTGCTCTGGTCAATGCTTTAAAACAGGATCCTAACTATGAAGAGGCATTCTACAAAATCGGCTATTTTTATTATCCGGGCAATGATATTGCAGACCCCTCTCTCTGCGTCAATATCATGCGCTTTGGGAAAACGGTCTACCGACTTATGATTTCCGAAGGAGAAGTTCCTCTGGACGATACTTTTGGTTTCCTTATGGAATATCTGGCCCGTATGGTGTCCCACGCACTGACTACAAATGTGGTCAACAGCCACGACACCTCTCATTCCCTCCATCAGATATTCCAGACTTTGCTGACAGATCCCAGCGCCGATTACGTGGAAATCAGCCAGCAGTTTTCTGCTGCCGGATGGCTGTCTTCCCATTATTATCAGTGTATCCTGATCAAAACAGGTATCCTTGATTTCAAAAATCTTACTCTGCGCGCCATATGCGGATATGTGGAAAACTCCATTCCCGCTTCCTGCGCCGTAGAGCATCATGGCAATGTGGTCGTCTACATCAATCTGGATCTCTGCTCTCTGTCCATAGACGAGATCTCCCAGAAGCTGGCCAGCTTTATCCGGGACAGTCTTCTGAATGCCGGATACAGCCGAAAAATGCTGGGACACTTTAATTTTCAGCGACAGTATGTACAGGCATCTATTGCGCTCCAGTTCGGCAAACGCAAAAACCCATCCAGATGGATCCACCATTTTAACCAGATCGCCCTGCCGTATCTGCTGGAACAGACAACAAAAAAGCTTCCCGCGTACATGGTCAGTCACGAAAAGCTTTTAAATCTAAAATATGCGGATGAAGCGAATCACTCCCAGCTCTACCAGACGGTGCGCTGTTATCTGGAAAACCACCAGAGTGTAACAAAGACATCAGAAGCTTTATTTATTCACCGCAGCACGCTGCTCTACCGTCTTGATAAAATAAAAGATATCTTGAAAACCGATTTTTCAGATCCGGATGAACTGCTCTATCTGCTCCTTTCCTTTCATCTGCTTGACATGGAAGACCAACAGCAGACTCCGGAAACCTAAACGAACAGGTAACAGGATGTATATGCCATCTTTTCAGAGCCGTAATAATAGCTCATGCCGTTTTTTTTGCAGAGATCGTTGACCAGGATCCCGTAGGATTCCATGGACGACACTCTTTTCTGCGGAAAACGGCAGGGCTGTGACGGATACGTACATTCTTTACAGAGCGTACAGCATCCTGCTCCCAGCGCCAGCATATCCGGAAACTGCTCCTTCAGTTTTTCCGTGGCCTCATAAAATGATTTTTTATGACTCTTTTCTACTTCTATGATCCCCTCAAAATCCATACTGTCCTCTACGTCCCCCACAGTCTGAACCAGGATCCCCCACTGATAACGGGCGATCTGCTTTCTCAGCTCTTCCAGTTCCCCGCATCCAGGAGGACAGGCCCAGTTTGCTCCGTATTTCCCACAGGTATTTGCCGCGCACATATCTCTTACTTCATCCAGCAGTTCCAGTGTGCCTATATCCAAAAGTGCCACACAGGTAAACCCTGCTTCCTTGACGATCTTTTCCGCCAGTTCAAATGCTTCCATCTCTTATCCCTCCGTCTTTATTCCGGAAACTCCAGTTCATCCACATAAACATCCTGGAACTCCGGATCCATGGCCAGCTCCAGGAATTCTGTCTTTGCGGCCAGCTCCTTGCTGCGTTCAAATTCGTCTGTATTCAGCGCCGCGATCCTGGCGCCTTCACCGGCTGCGTTCCCTACAGAAATGATCCTGCTTTCCAGTTCCTTCGGCAGCATTCCTATGGCGCACGCACTGGCAGGATCCAGATAATTTCCGAAAGCTCCGGCAATCAGAAGTTCCTCGATATCTTCTGTTCCGATTCCTTTTCTCTTGCACAGAAGGCGGATCCCCGCTGCGATAGCGGCTTTGGCGAGCTGCAGTTCCCGGATATCCTTCTGTTCTATAAATACGTTTCTGGTAAAATAACAGCTTTCTTTCATGCGGCCGCTTTCATCCACTGCGCCTGTCCGGCGCAGACACGCTACGGCGTCCAGAAGCCCGGAGCCGCAGATTCCCTGAGGCTCTCCATCGCCGATCACATGAAATTCCAGCTTCCCATCCTTCAGGTATACATGATCGATGGCTCCCTCGCTTCCTCTCATGCCGCAGGTAATCTTTGCCCCTTCAAATGCCGGGCCTGCAGCTGTCGAACAGGCCGTCAGGCCGGTTTCACGATTTCCGAGCACCATCTCTCCATTGGTGCCGATATCCACCATCAGCGTCATGCGCTCTCGCTGATCCATATCCGTCGCAAGCAGGCAGCCCGCCGTATCAGCCCCTACAAAACCGCCGATATTGGGCAGCCACAGAAGCTGTGCTTCCGGATGAACCAGGAATCCATAATCAGATGCCCTGAGCGCCAAAGCCTCTTTCACTCTCGGCTCGTAAGGAGCCAGCACCAATGTATCAACCGGAATCTCCAGAAACAGATGATGCATACAGGAATTGCCTACCATAACGATCTTCACGATCTCTTCCTGGCTTCTGCCGCATGATTTCGCAGCTTCCCGGAGGAGTTCATTCACTGCCCTTCGGATGCAGCTGCTCAGGATGTCCGCCCCCTTTTCCATGGCATAACTGCTCCGCATGACCACATCCGCTCCATACTGCCGCTGCGGGTTCAGGACACTTTTCACCGAAAGCTGCTCCCCTGTACACCCATCCAGCAGATATGCCACGACCGACGTGGATCCCAGATCTACTGCCGCCAAAAGCGGAGTTCTGATATCCGCAGGAATTTTTCCAGGATGAAACGCTACTTTTCTGCCGTATCCGGCGGTCAGAATCTGATTCTTTGCATCTCCCTGCAAAGTCTCCACTTCCAGATCGCTGTGGATCACTGTCTGGCAGGCAAGCACTTCATCTCCTCCAATATGTACCCTGCATTTTTTACACTTTCCGCTTCCTCCGCAAGGAGCATCAGGTTTCAGCCCGGCCGCTATCTCGGCCTCCAGCACCGTCATTCCCTCTTCTGCCTCGTATGTCTTTCCCTCTTTTACAAATGTAATCCGATACTTCATCTGTCTTCGCCCCTGTTTCCTCCAATTCCATGTTTCCTAGATGTCCAGCGCCGCGTGATAGCCCTGGTAGACTGCCATACAAATATTAGCCGGACGGATGCAGTCCCCGATCTGCTTCACTACCGGCGCGCTGTCCAGAAGCGTCTCCACCAAATGTACTTTTCTGCCTTCTCTCGCCAGGTGGATCGCGCACTCACATCCCGCCAGACCTCCGCCCAGCACTACCACTTCGCCGCCTTTTACTTTATCCTTTTCCAGGTAATAGTTATTGACTATGACCACATGATCTCCGTCGATGCCGGGAAGCGGCGGCACAATGGGTCTGGAACCCACAGCAATGATCAGCGCATCAGCCTGCTCCTTTTCTGCATATTCCGGCGTCACTTCCGTATTCAGCCGGATCTGCACGCCCTCCTCTCTGGCAAGTTTTTCAAGTGTAAGTCCAAGCTCATACATCTCATGCTTGAAATCAATGGCCTGCTCGCTCTTCAGGATTCCGCCCAGCCGATCGCTCTTTTCGCACAGCACCACCTGATGTCCCCGGCGCGCCGCTGTCCAGGCCGCTTCCAAACCTGCCACTCCGCCGCCTGCCACGAGCACTTTCTTCTTCTTTCTGGCCTCCGGTATCTCGTTGCCTTCCCATTCCCGTCCGATCAACGGATTGACCGAACATCTCCGGGTCTGCGTCGTTCCCCTTTCCGCCATGCAGACAAAACATCGCAGGCACCTGACGATCTCATCATCCCGGTTTTCCGCCACTTTAGAAGGCAGGAACGGATCCGCCTTCAAAAAATTCAGATCCGCTCATTCGAAATTCGATCGGGAAACCCGGCCCCACCGCTTCGCGGACCGCGGACAGGACCTCGCGGGCAAACCGCATCCGATTTTCGAAACATCCTCCATATTCATCCGTGCGATGATTAAAGTATGGCGACAGAAACTGGTTGATCAGCCATCCATGTCCGCCGTGAACCATAATCATTTCATAACCGCAGAGTTTCGCCAGCTTCGCCGTGTCATAGTATGCTTTAACAATATCTCCAATCTGCGCTTTTGTCAATGGAGTCACCGGAAGTCCGTCCGGTCTTGTCCCCCCCGTGTCTCTTGATCGCGTCCGCCGTATAAGTAAAGCTGGCGACAGATCCCACGGTCTCTGTATTCAGATGATATGCATGCGACGCGTCCGTGGCCGGATGCACCATCAGCTCACTGACCGTAACCGCGGCCGCTCCGCCTTTTGCCCGCAGTTCATAAAACGCGGTAGATTTGGGACCGATCGTACACTCCGGCGTGATCTCCGCCCCGCTCATAGGCGCGGAAAACATACGGTTGCGAAATGTTACGTTCCCGATCGTAATCGGCTTACACAGATTCGGATACTTTCTTATCATATTTATTCTCCCTTCCTGATACTGTCAGCCAGCGATACACACAGGCCAAATTCAACTTCCAGCCCTTTTTCCAGCTCTTCCAGATCTTTATATATCGTCCGGCGGATCTCCCCATTTTCATGTACAGTCAGCTCCAGGTCTGTAAGCGCCTTGCTTCCTTCCGGCGTGCACAGGTTTATGACTCTTTTTTGTGTGAACATGATAATCGGACTCCGGGCGCAGTAGAAGTTCAGTACTTGAAAATCCAGCCTTCTCACCGGGCGATTGGCAAACTGTAAAAGCGCTTTCCATTCTCCATGGTGCAGACGGTCCAACCTGTAATCTCCATCCGCCATCCGCAGAAAACGGAATCTGCAGCCATCCACTTCCTGTTCTCCCGGTTTTATCGCAATCAGTCCTTTGGGACCGGGCCCTCCGTATCCCACATCGCAATAGAACAGTTCTTCCTCCACTTCTGCTATCAGCCCCACATGAGTCAGCGGCGGCATTTCTGTTTTGTTCCAGAGAATTCTTGCCGCCACCGGATATACCTGATAGTTCAGGCATTCCAACAGAGAAAGGAATAACAGATTGAGTTCAAAACAGACTCCTCCTCTCTTTTGTACAACGACTTTGTCAAACAGAACTTTTTCATTCAGATCAGGAACTTTTCCAAAATCAAAAACATCCAGGTTTTCAAACGGTATCTGCTCCAGGTGTGCCCGTATCAGTTTTTCAAGAGCATCCGTTCCCGGCTGTACTGTATCCTCATAATGCAGCCGTTTCAGGTACAGGGCCGCTTCTTTTTGATTCATATTTTCTTCCGCCTTCCTACTTTTTGTACTTGTCAATACTTCTGCCATTTATACTATAATACGACAACTTTATTTCGTAAATCCGTCATAAAGTCCCATTCTTTTTCCCATACTTTCAACTTTTTGTAGTATCATATTTGGACAATATTCACAACCCATTCTGTTCATGTTATAATAATAAACAATATTATTTTGATTTTAGGAGGCCCAAGCATGCTTACATTTCATTTGACTATGCAGATCCTGTATGATGAATTTCAAAACTATTATCAGCACATGCGTCTTCATGGTCAGGCAGATACGCCATGTTTGGAAGGAGTTCGTCTCTATCGGGAAAAAAATGCTCCGTTGCCTCAGTATGTATATCTGGCCACAGAGGAAGACCTGTCGGCCGGACTCCCGTCCATGCATGGACTGCATCTGATTCTGTTGAGCAAGTCATCCGACAACGAACCTGCGGCAGGAAATGAGATTCTCATCATAGAAGATGCTTCTGATCCGGCAGATGTCCTTACACAGGCTCAGGATATCTTTGAGAAATATTTCCAGTGGGACCGATCGCTGCACCAGGCGCTTAACGATCCCAATCCGCTGGATAATATGCTGAACGCGTGCCTGAATATTTTCCAAAATCCAATCTTCATACATGATTCTAATTTTTTCATCCTTTCCTGTCCCCATACAGTTCCAGGAATGATTTCCTGGGATAAGGATCCCCGAACAGGCATGGACATTGCGCCTTTAAGTCTGATCCACGACTTCCGGGCAGATCTGGAATATCTCCATACATTGAGCACAGTAGGCCCTGCGCTCTATTCCGCAGAGCTGCGCGGATATCCTATTCTATATATTAATCTTTGGAATGAGGGGAGATATGAAGGAAGAATCTGCGTTGATGAGCTGGAGACACCTTTGCTGCCCGGACATTATCAGATTATCCAATATCTGAGCGAGGTAATTTTGAACGCCATCCGGAAAAAAAGTCTGTACCGTCTGGGCATGGGCGGCGACCTGATACAATTTTTCCGTGAATTTCTGGACCAGGGCGTTCTGGATGAGTCACGCGTTATAAATTGTCTGTCCTTTCTGGGATGGAAACGGCACGATCACTATCTGTGTCTTTGCCTGGAAACCGATCAGCCGGATGTCCGGATGCATTCTTCCGCCGCAACTCTCAGCTACATAGAAACCCAGATCCAGAACAGCTTCGCTTTTCTGTATGATAACAGAATTACCGTGATCGCGAACCTGTCCCCTTCCGGAGCGCGGAGTTCGGACGTCCTGCGAAGTCTGGCCATGCTTCTCCGTGAAGAATTGCTGAAAATGGGCGCGAGTTCGGAACTCGTCGATTTCTTCCAGCTTCCTCAGGGTTATCTGCAGGCCAAGACAGTCCTGCAGTTGGGACGGCGCAGTCACAGCATGCACTGGTATTATCGTTTTGAAGATTATCTGTTAGAGTATCTTCTCCAGAAAGGAGGAGAAGTGTTTTCACCGGAACTGCTCTGCTCTGCCAAATTACTGGCATTAAAACAGTATGATCAGGAAAATCACACAGATTTGTTTCATACACTGAAAGTTTTCCTGGAAAGGGAGAGAAATGTATTGCAGACTTCCAAGCTTCTGTATATTCACAGAAGCACTCTTTTTTACCGTCTGGAACGGATTCAGAAAATAGCGGATGTCAATCTGGATGATGCCAAAGAACGGCTGGTTCTGCGCATCTCTTACTACATTATGGAACAAAATGAAGACAACGCTCAGTGACGCAGTGTTAATTAGCCGTTTCCATAATCGGCAGGGAGGGCCTATCTGTATGCCGGGATTTCAGACAGATCCAAAAAAGGCTTAACGAATACACATTCGTTAAGCCTTTTTTCTATACCCTGAAAATCGCATACAGTCTATACCTTTTTTATCTTCCACTACATCCTATCCAGAACCTCTTGGTTAAGCCCTCGACCTATTAGTGACAGTCAGCTCCACACATTGCTGTGCTTCCACCTCTGCCCTATCTACCTCGTCGTCTTCAAGGGGTCTTACTACTTGCGTATGGGATATCTCATCTTGAGGGGGGCTTCACGCTTAGATGCCTTCAGCGTTTAT